>Ga0105356_10004123_pt1 | contig 14088 bp, 11 predicted proteins | sample GOMGulsemesocosm_3_FD_83502 | JGI IMG/M metagenome (GOLD analysis project Ga0105356, IMG submission 83502) | Methane-oxidizing microbial communities from mesocosms in the Gulf of Mexico - GOM9D Gulf of Mexico | ecosystem: Environmental > Aquatic > Marine > Cold seeps | place: Gulf of Mexico...
AGTTGTGTTTTTCCTGTTCCATTTTTTCCAATGACGCCATATATGCGACTTGGCACGTCTTCATTATTGTTGAAGTTGAAGTTAATGTCTGCTGATTCTGTAGTGTATTTAGGTAAAAAGGTATATGTGAAACTATATAAGTTATTAAGATCAAAATTATAAATTTTGTATTTGACTGATCTTAGAAGCTGTTCGGCTTCATCATTTCGTATTAGGGACGTTTTAAAAATTTCATTATGCTCGAACTTCTCGTGTATTTCATTGTAAAATGCCGCATCCTTAAGGGCATATAAAACACTTTCAAAACTATCTTTACTTACAGATTTTAACTTTTCATAAAATTCATATGACTGTCCTAGAGAACAAAATTCAGCAGTTAACTCGTTAAAATTGTTAGGTATAGACTTACTAACGCCTTTTTCACCGTTAGTAATTTTTGTAACACCAATTTCTTCTTTTATTCCATTCATATAAAAAGATAATAAAAAGTTGGTTGAATAACCAAAATCATTCCAACCATTATTGAACTCTAGTACATAATAAGGAGCCGTTTGATGTTGAGGATGGGAAAAGCTGCTTGTAACAACATAAAACGGTATGGAATTTTTAGGTAGAACTCCGGTAGCTTCTACTTTGCTCTTGTCCTGTATTATGTATATAGGTGCGGAATTTTCGTTTTTATTCGATGAATGTAATACAAGTCCCTCATCCTCAATATAAGAGTTAACTATTAATACATATTTTTTAATATCATCAATATTTTCTCTATATTCAGGAGAAACAATACCTTCTATGTATTTAATATAAATATTATTGTCATCTAGTAACTTTAAGTGTTCTAGGAATAACTCTTCTTGTGTCCAATCATCGTTCAAAATTATATGTTTATGGACGTCATCATATGCGTTTGTATATCTAGCATCGGTAGAAGGTAACCCCCTCAAATTCCAAATAGAATTTAAGAATTTCATTGTGTCATCACCTGACATCTTCGAGAATACTTCATCTTCCTTAATCAAAGCTTGAAATAGAGCTAATTTAATCTTCCTAGAAATTTCCAATATTATTTCGCCTATATATCAATGGAATACATAATGTTTACTTTATATCACTTGTTAAAAATATAAGATAGCGATTGAATGTAAAATCCCAAAGTAATAATAACTACTTTTTTTGTGTGTTTGAGGTACGAATGAAAAGTGTCGGAGATAGATAAATTAACTACGATACTCAATTTATTGCATGAGTTTGTAGTATTCAAAAAGTCTAGTAGCTGAAAGTGTACCTCTATGAGCATTTCAAAAGCAGAAATCAAAGACCATATATTTGCCTTATTCTGTCTATCGCAGAGAATCACTTTAAACAGTATTCCAAATTGCTGAAACCAATCCATCCTCATCTGAATTTGACATTTAATTTTTATATCAATAGAAAGAGTTCGTCTTTAAGTTACTCCTCTTATTTCTTTTTGGAATATGAGGCCCTTACATATTATACATTTAATTATATATAAATGATTATTAGGTATCTGTATTCACTCAATATTTTAAAATTCACTTAAAAGATAATTGTCACATTATATCAAATTTAGTATATTAAGTTGTTGATATTAATGGTTTTTATTTTTTGACAAGATGGTTGTGCTTATTCTAATATTCAGCAAAACATATTAGAAAGAGTGAAAATATGAAATTAACAAAAAAATATTTTGCATCTCAAAGTAGGTGCTATGCCTAAAAAAATAGTTACCAAGTCTAAAGAGATTGTTAAAAGCCTAAATGCTTGGAAACAAGAGATAGCGACTTCAGGAAAACATATCCCTTACCTAACAGTTCGTGATGTTAACAAAATTGGTCGTCGCCATTGGATACATTGCCCAAGGCAGGGACGGGATGTTCATTTACTCTCTGACGGAGAATTTCGCGCTTATAAAATTCTTCTTTGGCAACCTAATGTAATATCAGTTGAAGAGCAATATGCGCTTGATATAGATGAAACTTTAGATATTGCAACTGGAGCAAACATAATACATCCAAGAGATTGGAAGACCTTTCTTGGCATGTTATGACTACCGATTTTGTGGTTACAATCCGTATGGATAGTGGTTCCACTAAATGCATCGCCTATACCTTTAAGTATTGGAATCAACTTTTTGAACACCAAGAAGATGGCAGTGTTAAGCAGATTAAAGCCCGTACTTGGCAAAAATTTGCAATAGAGCGGGAATATTGGCGAGTGCGAGGTGTTGAGTACCGTGTAATCACAGAGCTTGATACGACTAAGCCCTGCGCGTGGAATATCGAATATTTTGAATTAGCGCATGACTTAGTTGCTAGCTCTGATGAGTTAAAAGAATTTGGACAAGCATTTATAGAAACATGGACAGAAATCCACGTCATGAATTACAAGATCACTTTAAGGCAGTCCAAAAGCTTATTGATCACTCATATCAACGAATTCAAAGCTTATTTCAGTACTCTGGCTTGCATCATTTAATTCCCTTAAATACAAACCGATACATCAGAGTTTTTCGCCCTGTGGAGTTATTGTTATGATTTATGAGGGGCAAGTAATTATAGATAAAAGCTCTGATAAGAAGCTTTTAGTTTGTCATATCAATCATCGTAAGAAAAGTGCTGCTGTAGCCGATTTATTTAAGGCTGAAAATAATGCCAATATAAGTAAACCAAAAATTTTTTCGTTCAATGAAATACAAACTCTTTTGAAGAAAAAAGAGGTTGAATCAGAGCAGTACAAATACCCAGCTGAGATTTCGTATAGTGATGTTGAACTGAGAAGACAAGGGCGTGATAAATGGCTACAGAAAAGAGATGATAAATTTCAGCTGATTGAATCATTATCGTTTGAAAACTATATTTTTCAATATCTCTATGGAGATGGCCTTGCAGATGAAATTGAAGCGCTAATACCCAATAACTTGAGTGAATTCCCAGATACTGCTTGGAAAACGGCGGGCGCGTACTACAACACCATCAATCGTTACATTGTTTTTGGCTGCAATATTAATGCACTATTACCCTGCAAACTTAAAAATACTGGTAGCAATTACTTTCTTCCTGAAAAGCCTGGACCAGATAACGTTAAGCGTGGGCGGGGTGGTGCTGACAATAGTAAAAGCCGTTCAAAAAGTATGGGGGTGACTTTACTTCATAAGAAGAACTTGAAGGCGACTGTTGCCTTTATGAAAGCTAAAGAAAATCAAAAGTGGTTTCCAAAATTTGTTTACCAGAAGGCAATTGAACTCTACCAAAAGTTATTTGAAAGTACGGTAGTAGAGCGCGATATTGGAGGCTCTGTAACTAAAACCTATTTCCCTTTCGAGGAAGAGGACTGCTTATCTGAAGAACAACTCAGAAGTCATCTGAAATCTATCCTTGATAAGGAAGCATATTTAAAAATCCGTTACGGACAAATAGCTTTTGATAAAGATTATGAAGCTAAACAAGGCTCTGCACATGATGGTGTGATCGGCTCTACCTACAACTATGAAACCGATGCAACGGTACTCGATTTATATGTTCGATATCCTTTTGATACGACAGGGCAATTCAGTATGGGAAGGCCTATTCTGTATCTCGTTATTGATGTTTTTTCGACAATGATAGTTGGTTTCTATCTGGGCTTTGATGGGCCTAACTGGACTGGAGCGAGCCAAGCATTGGTAAATGCATGTTCATGTAAAGTAGAATTTGCAGCAAGGTATGGAGTACACATTTCAGAAAAAGATTGGCCTTCTCACCATATTCCAGTTCATGTAACCGTTGATAATGGTACGGAACACCCAAATAAAATAGTTGAATCAGTGATGCGTGCTGAATTGGGGATTCGAGGTTACAAATTTACGGCTGTTTATCGCGGTGATGCGAAAGGTACGGTTGAAAGTAAATTTGACTGTTTAAACGATCAAGTCATTCATTTTACAGCAGGGGCCATACCTGAAGCCCCCCAGCGAGGTGAGCAACATCCTTCTAATCAAGCTTTTTGGGACTACGATACTCTCGTTGCTATGCTGATTCATGAAATTATTTACCATAATCAAAGTGCAGATAGACTGAAAAAGTTTAATATTAACGCTGTAAGAAAAGGCATAGGTATTACGCCGCAAGAACTTTATTTGAATAGTCTTACGGAAGAAATGAATGGCGGTCGAGATGGCAGAAGTTTAGAGCCAGGAAAAATCCGTTGGGCTTTTTTACCGGAAGAAACAGCATCAGTGCGAGCAGACGGCATTCATTTTGATGGATTAGTTTATTACTCGGATTACGCTAAAAAAGCTAAATGGTTCAACAAAGCTAAGCTTGGTAAACCCTTCCATATTCCAGTAAAACGTACGAAAGACTGGAGTTCACATATTTGGCATAAAACACCAGATGGTCAGTATATTCGTTTTGACTTAAAAAATGTTAATGACGAAAGTCCGTTTGTTGCTACGCATTGGGAGCCAGTTCAACACTTACTTGAACAATTTAAAGACAAACGCCACAAAAATAAGATTAATGCTAAAAAACTTCGTCTATTCAAAGAGGGTTTGCAAGCTCAGCTTATTGCCTACAACCAAGAAAAAGTAGATATCTCACCAGACAATGTTCGAATCAGTATGCAACCAGGGGTTAAAGATCGTCAATCAACGTACAAAGCTCTACAGCATCTTATTCAAGCTATTGACCTCCATGAAACATTAATCGATGAATCTAATCAATCTAAAGTACCTGCAAATGTAACTGGACTTGATGATTTAGATGCAGAATTGAACCTATAAGAGTACTTTATGAAATTATCAAATGCAAAATACATTGAACACCTTGATACCGACCTTAATAATAATCCTTTATCTGAAGCGGTACAGGTTGTACTAAATAAAGATAGCCTATATCGCGCTATTAGCCATAAAACGTCTATCCAGAAAAACTTTTGGGAATTACCCGAAATATACCAACAAACACAATTAAGGCAATTAACAGAAGTTCATGTGCCTTTGACGCAAACTTGGAATCTGTATATCAAAATGATGAGCTTGATATTGTTCGGTTATGTTCGTCGTAATCCTATGTCAAAAGAAATGCGAATGTTCAACGCTAGATTGGCCGAGTGCGTGAGGAATGGAAAGATATTTAATCCGGGGCCACAGTCAGGAATCGGACCTACTACTGCACCATCTTCTTTAGTTAAGGGGGATTCTGGTTGCGGAAAAACTAAAGGGATAAGGGGAACCTTAGGACAAATTCAACAAGTTATTACACATACATCATATAAAGGTGAGCATTTCAAAAAAGAGCAACTGACTTGGGTATCTTTTGATTTACCCCCAAATGGCTCGCCTAAAGCGATGACGGCAAATTTTTTTAGAGCTGTTGATAATGCTTTAGGCACTAGTTATGCAGCAGAGTGGAGTGATAAGGAAAAGTACTCTGTCGATAAGCTTATGGCTGCAATGCAACACGTTGCTTCCACGCATTGCTTAGGTCTTGTCCATATTGATGAATTGCAATTTATGATCGGTTATAAAAAAATAAAAAATAGCCCTTCATTACAAACTTTAGAGACACTTTTTAACAAAATTGGTGTACCGATTATTCTAAGTTCGACCCAGCAAGGCGTTGATATATTTGAAACACTTGAAGAAGGAGATCATCGTGTAGGTCATGATATAACAACAGTAAGGAGGATGCTTAATGATAAAGAGTTTACGTTTTCGACTCATCTTTTAGACTCAGATTATTTTAATGAACTTTTTGACGCGCTTTTTCCTGCCGGAATTATTTATGGTCCAAAATCTAAAAAAATCATCACAGAGTTCAAGAAAAAGTTTAATGATTTAAGTTGTGGGCTACCAGCCATCATGACTCGTTTGGCGCATATGCATCATGAAACGCTTGTGACATTACTACAAAAAGAAGAAAACTCTGACAAAAGCTATGCGACGTTTGACGTAGCTCTATTAGGGCGAGTATTTAACAATCAATTTAGCTTAATTGCACCAGCACTAGTTCAACTTAGAAATGGTAACCGCTTGGCTTATGAAAAGTCGATTCGCAATAGCGAGACAAAGAAAGCCACCTTTTCAAATAAAGAAGCAAAAAAGGAAACTGAAAAAGTTGAAAAGGCAGTCAGTAATCCTGTTGTATTAAATACTGAGAGTCATCCTAAACTAGAGTCAAATACCGGTGCATCATTGACTTTAGATGATTTTAAAGTAGGAATCGAGGTGCATAGTGGAAAAGCCTGAATTACCGGCGCTATTGCCAGATGAGCACTTGTTGAGTGTCTTAGCTCGATGGTTTGATACCACAGGGCGAAATGACTTTTTAGCGATGAGTTCAAAGGTTTCATCAAATAATGTCATGTTGACCCCATCATCTATTTGGCGACCTATATATAGTGATTTAGCTCATCACTATATCGATACGGTTGGTTTAACAAAAATATTATCAGAGCACACCTTAATAAACTTTTATAAGCCATTTTTAAGAGAAAAAGAGGTTCAGAAGTTAACAGCGGAAAACTTGTCTGTTGATAAACTATGTAAAATAAAACCTGCTTTACAAAACCATGTGAAAGAAGCTTCTCATTGGCGATGGTGCTCTGAGTGCGCTAAAGATGACTACGATGAATACGGCGTGACTTACTGGCACACGTATCATCAAATACCGACCATGCATCGATGTTATAAACATAACATACCGCTTTTATCTAAGTGCCAATCATGTAATTTTGAATATAAAAATTTTCAACGTCACTGGTTACCACCCAATGATGGCGAATGCTTGGAATGCCAAGCGGTATTAGAGCCTGTAACCGTTTTAACTGCGCCTACCGCTAATTGGTTAGATGCGATTAGCATTGCCTTACATCAAAGCCGAGAGCCAATAGAGCTATTAACGCTTATTCAACTGATGAAAAATAAATTGGGATATGAGGTATTACCTAAAAATATTCCCGTGGCATTACGTAAGGAGGTTGCTTTGATGCAGGTGAACTTTGGAAGCTGGTTACAAGATGACGTGATTAACAGCTATTTCAAGAAAGATAGACAAGATATCTTTAAACTAAATCATAGAATCCTAAATATTGTCACAACTGTTTACCGTGATTCCCAGGTTCCACCAATAAGTATATTGCTCATGTTGAAATCGTTAGGGCTTGAGCATGAGTTAACAAAGTTACTTTTGAGATAAACAATGGATTGGGTAAGGCTATCTCATAATTGTCCTGAGTTGTTTGAAGATGAAACCATATATAGCTGGTTATCCCGTTGGATCTTCGATAGCGCTTATCCTAGCATAGGGGCGATGCTCAGCCACCTTCTTGGGACAAGAAATAAGCAACTAGACTCTACCTTTCCAAGTTATGTTAAAGCGTTATCAGATGCATCAGGAATTGATGCAAAGATACTCATAAACCAACACACGATAGTGCCGTATTTTAAACACTTTTGTGACCCCAAATTGTTTGAAGAAGTATTGAACGATATATATAACGGTAATACTCAAACCACACATTCAAAAATGTCGATAACGGCAGGACGGATCAATGAATCGAAGTGGCTGAATTATTGCCCTCAGTGCGTTGATGAAGATGTTAAAGAATATGGAATTGCCTATTGGCATGTGAACCATCAGCTTCCTGGTGTATCAGCTTGTGTTAAGCATAATCTAAAGCTAAAGGAGGTTATCAAGTGCAGACGAGCCACAATAAAGCCACCTCAAAAAGTATCTGAAGACGAGTATATTTATGCTAACCAAGTGTCCCTAGAACTTGCCAATATAAGCTTGGTGCTATTAAACGATGAAGCTCCTAAACTTGATGGTGAAGTGCTTTCTGGCTTATACCGCCATAAGCTTTTGAGTATGGGATTAGCGTCAAGTTGTTTATCAATTCATCAAGCAGAGCTTCGCCAGTTGCTTGATCGTTATTGGCGACCAATTATGGATGTAGAAGCTATTAAGAGTACTTTTGAACTTGGACGGTCTCGTTCCTATCCTGCTAGCTTGTTTTATCATCCAGAGTCTCATCATCACCCTCTTAAGCATTTATTGATGATAGTTATGCTGTTTGGAACCCTTGATGAGCTTTATACATTTCAACTCCGTATTTCGACAAAACCAAAGAAAACAATAGAACCTTCTAAATTTAATATGCATAAAGAAACAAAGCTTGCGTTAAAGGCACTTCAACATGGCGAAAGCCTTCGTCAGGCAAGCTATTTTAGTGGCCTAAGTATTGTCAAAGTAAAACAAATAGCAGTAATTAACGGTATAGCTATTGAACGCAGAGAGCAGCGCTTGTTTGAGAAGGATCGTGAACTTATTCTAAAAAAATTAAAACGCTATGAACCCACTCAGAAAATAGCTAAAGCAATGATTTGTTCTGTGGGAGCGGTAGAGCAGGTTTTGTCACAACACCCTGAGGTGGTTGAGCAACGAAAAACAGAAAGGTTTACCCGTAAGAGCATTTATCACAGAGCAAAGTTGATAATCGCTATGCGTGATAAAGCGAATAACACTAGAGGAGAAATACAGAAGGCTGTACGCACTCATTACACTTGGTTGTTTCGATACGATAAAGCATGGCTTTACCAAAAGTTACCACCCAAACAACCTGCGAAATATTGGGGAAATAGAAGTAAAAAGTAACATTGTAAATATTCTAGAAATTAAAATACTCATTAAGGAATCACTATGAAATCAGAACAATTACTAAACGACTTACTAGAAGGCCACGTTGAAATCAAAATGACGCTATTAGGATTATTTAAACAACATAGGGTTGCGTTAAAGTGGCTTTTAACTCCGAAGCCTCAACTATCTGGTGATGCACCAGCTGATAGACTCGAAAGTGAACCTGAGGCTGTCGAAGACCTTTTAAATAGAATACAGCGTGGGGACTTTTCTTGATTTAAAAGGGCCGTTATATTTTTATAAAGTCATAACTCAAGAAACTTATTAAAGCTGCTATTTTAGTAGTGAATATTTTGGTCGAAATTTTAGATGTTTTTTGGAATATATTGATTATTAATGATAATCTATATATTCCCGTTCTAACATAGTAAAAAGAATAGGGATTTTTAACCATTATTTGATACTAATGTGTAGGCTAATCTTGTAAGTAACAGGAGGTTTCTGCATTAATCCTGTGGTAATATACGAATAAGTGATTTTTATTTATTACTGGAATTTTCAAAGCTTTTTCATTCATTCATTCATTCATTCATTAATTAATTTTGACTAGTTTATGCATACTAACTTCTCTCGAATGAGATTTAATACAAAGCAGGTTTCTTTATACGAACTTCTACAGATGATAGATGTTGGTCGCTTTGAGTATAAATCTTATTTTAAACTTCCCGCTAGATGGAATAGCCGAATTAGATCTCAAATGATTGAATCAATTATTTTGGGAGTTCCGAATGAGGAAATATGGGCTGAAGAAGACAAGTATGGGCAAATAAATATATTATCAGGTATAGATATTATATCTACTTTGATTGAGTTTAAAGAGGGGCGTTTCAAATTAAAGGGATTAAGGTATTTACATGAGTTAGACGGAATTGATTTCCATGATCTTAGATATTCATTACAAGACGATTTGTTTGAGTCACCACTAAATTTGCATATCCTAAATTATAACTTGGATCCATTAATTAAATGCTTATTTCTTAAGGATATTAATAAAGTAAAGTTAGGTAGAGTTTCGAACCAAGTTGCCAGAAACTTATCTTTTCGTAAAGCAGACGAAAGGTTACGAGACTTTTCTAGTTATATATTTGAAAAATACGTTAAAAAAAGTATGGAGAAACACAGCCTTAAAGAATTTGACTCTTTCGTATTATCTTTTCAGGAGGATTTACTTCTTTTCGTGTTATTAAATTTCTTACGAGATGGGAAAGTTTATGATAGGAATAGATCTGATGAATGGAATTACCAAAGAGACAATGAATACGATTACCGAACTCACCATAAAGCTATGAAGATATTAATTGATGATCAGCTTGATATAGCTTTAGATAAAATCATGTTGGAAATAGATACCATAGATAATTTTGGGGATGACGAATTAAATAATGTATTTCATTCGGTGCAAAAAGTCCTAGATGATGATGGTAGTCATATTGAACAGGTTGGCGTACTTAACAGAATGGCTTTTAGTAACAGGCAAAGAAATGGTCTATTCGAAGTAATGTATAATAAACATAGGTTTCCATCCATTAGGAGTGAAATATCATTGCGACAGTTAGGTAGAAAATTAGATCTATGATTAATAATTTAAAAGTTAAGAATTTTAAGTGTTTTAAAGAACAGCCATTCACACTTGCACCGTTAACTATTTTTTGCGGAGCAAACTCTGCGGGCAAGTCAACTGCAATCCAAGCTATTTTATCCGTAGTACAAAACATTGATAATATTGAAAAAGGCTCAATGAATACCTATGGAAGGCTTTTCAATTTTGGTAAGGTAGCAGATCTTTTTAGTCATAGCGCAGATAACAGTGATTTTGAAATAAAAATTGATGATATATCTATAAAAGCAAATGTGACCGTTAAAGAAAAACAAGAGTATGTATTACAGCTAAATGCAGAAGCTAATGTTAACACTAAGTTTGAACATGATTTTGTGTATTTGTGTGCTGAGCGTTTTGGTCCTAGAGCAAGTTATGATGTCAAAAGAAGTAGTGATAAATTAGACATCGGGATTTATGGGGAGTTTGCACTTTCCGAGTACTCAAAAATTGAAGGGCTGCCTTGTGCCAACCCTGAATTCGCAAAATTTATTTGTAGCCACTTTATAGATCCTGCAAAGCTTGATGAACAAGTGTTTTTTACGAATGTCTTAGTTCGAGAGGCAATGAAAAAGATTTACCCTACATTTAATATGAAGGTATCAGAAGCTGAAAATATAGATAAAGTATACCATCTTTATGAAAGTTCTTCAGGTAAAGACTTTGTTAGGCCTAATAATGCTGGCTTTGGAATTAGCTACACATTGCCAATTATTATAGCTGCCGCGGCTATAAAACCCGGTGGTATGATGATTGTAGAAAACCCTGAGGTGCACTTGCACCCACATGCGCAATCACAATTGATAGGGATACTTTCAGCTCTTTCTCAATCAGGTGTACAAGTAATCATAGAGACGCATAGTGATCATATTGTTAATGGCGTTCGAGTTTTTGCGAAAGAAAATTCAATTGATATTAATAGTAATATTATCTATTCAATTTCTGAGATTGATGGAGATAGGTGTGCAAAGGAAATCCGAATAGACAGTGATGGAAATTTTACTGATTTAGATGTAGGTTTTTTTGATCAGATTAATAATGATCTAATGAAGCTTTTTTAATGGATATGTATATAAACGACCTTTCTTTTCAAGGACAATGTGATGATTACGAAAAAGCAATGGAAGCTGTTAACCAATTAGCTAATACAATCAATATTACAAAAGTCATGAGGGGACATAGTCCGGTAAAAAGAACCAGAGAATTAAAATATTCTTTGATTTGTCCTGATAAAACTATTCATGACTTTTTGTTCTGGCTGTATGAAGAAGCAAAACATTCCAGTATATGCAGGGATATACTGACAAAAGTGCAAGTAAATCTAATGCAAGGACCATTTCTTAACTTAGGTGAGCTTGATGAGTCGAAGGATAACTTAGTCGCTCCATGTGGAGAATTAATTAAGAATAGTTCTATTCATGCAGCGATATCTCACGAATGTTCAAGTATTCCAGCCGTTATTTCTGCCGTCAATTCAGTAGGGTTTGATAACGTAGCGTTTACTTTGGATGGCTATGATAAAAAAATTATCAATTTAGTATCAACTGAGTGTTTCACCCCTTATCTACGTATTTATGAGCCGAATCCTAAACATGACATAATCGTGTCTAAAATAGTTGGTGGTAAGGTGCATAGTAAAATGGATTTAGCTCCAGAAGAGGCTAAAAAAATACTTGATAATGGTATTTGCATTGAAGATAAAAATATCATTTTTGCATATCATAATGAGTGTTGGTATCAGTTTCCAGCTCATTTGAAATGCAAGTTTCACTGTTTTCCAATAGGAACACCAACTAATGATACGAATATCAATCGGATCACAAAAGAAGTTGGGCATCCACCTTACCCTAATAACGGTTACAAAATAATCAGTTGATGCATAGTCTGTAAATATTTTTGACTCACGAACTTTCCTCTACATTGACATGTTTTTTGGAATATTTGCCTCCTTTTATCTTAATCAACTAAGAAAGGGTACGTTTTATACAAAATTATATGAATATCGCAATACTATAGAGGTTATCACCATCAGTAGAGTGAGCCGAAATGAAGTATTCAGCAGCTTACACCTGGCTTTTTCGTTGGGACAATGAATAACTTACCCTAATGCTGCACCAAGAGAATTACCTCGAATTAGTGCAATAAGAGGGGTAAAGTTAAAAATAACTTAGTTATATTCATAAATTGGGTTAAGTAAATACCTTTGTTAGAAATTATATCCTTTAACATATTGAATCTTCTTATTAAGCTCCCATATATTAATTGGATGCGTTGCTGATCTAGTGTTAAGGCTGAGATACCTTCAGGCGTATGCCCTGATAGCTCTAATTTATATTGTCTCTTCCATCGAGCGACAGCTGAAGGGCAAGCACCTGACATCGTTTGAATTTGTTTGTAGGTGTAGTTTTCTTCAACCATTAATTTCGCATATTCAAGTTTCTGCGCAGGACTGATTGTTATTTTTTGCTTTCTAGTCATTTTGATACCTTAGGTTTTGCTTATTTTAAGCTATAAACCTCTACAGTTTCATTAGACCATTACACTGGTGAAATAGACATAATTCAGTTGAAACCTAAAGATAAAACATAGAAGGCGAGTCATAAGTGGCTCGCCTTTTTACTTTTTAAAAACTGCCATTTTAATAAACAGTTTGGTTTATCTTTCCTGTTGATATTAACTTTATTTATAAATAACAAACTTTAGGCTAGTCAATATAGGCTATATAAGTTTTTCATATATAAATATTTTCTCTTGACAAATTTATGTAGTGGTTGAAAAATAAACAGGTGTAAAAAGTCGAAATCATGGATGTATAAAATAACATCGTAATAAATATTACAGGAGTTTTGGAATGATTAAATTATTACTTAACCTAATAATCGGAGTGACAGGTTCATTTTTGATGGTTTTTAATGTGCTAGCAGGAGAGTGGATAATAGGTAAAAATGGAACAACTACAGAGTTAAAAGTTGCAGAGCTAGTTTGTAACACGAATGACAAAATAGATACAATTGTGTTTTCAGGTGATGTTTACCTATCTCACCCTGATGATTTAATCTCCTTAAGTTCACCTCCCACTGTAATAATAAGTTGTTTGAATGCTAGATTCGAACCTAATGCTAGACTTTTTACATATTCCAATCTTGACTTTAAGTTAGGAGGGAAAGCACTTAGTAATGTTTATATCGCATCTGTAAGAGCAAATAAAATTGAAAATCCTCCAGCTCAAATTGCACCTAATTTTAAAGCCGGAAGTGGCAATGCTGGACCGTCACGTGGTCAAGGTTCCAAAGCTAAAGATTGCTTTCATTCTACGAGTTATCCTAAAGGTCGGGATGCAGGTAATGGAGGTGCAGGAGGTAATGGAACCACCGGAGGAAATGGATCTAATGGAGGGGGGGGAGAAATAGGAAAAAAAGGAAGTGATGCTTCAAATATATACTTTAGAGTTAGAGACGGTTTTGCTACTTTTGATTCCGAGCTAGTTATTTTGGCTATAGGTGGGGAAGGCGGTCGGGGTTATGCTGGAAAGCCTGGAGAACATGGAGGAGATGGTGGAATAGGTGGCAATGGCGGGAAAGGCGGGAAGGGTAAAGGGTGCGGTGGAGCTGGAAATGGAGGCCGTGGAGGTAATGGTGGCAATGGCGGAAATGGAGGGAATGGAGGTAATGGTGGTAACGGTGGAATTGGCGGAAATGGTGGTAAAGTTGATGTAATAATAGCTGGTGGATTCCCACCTTTAGATTACAAACTCGACACTGCTGGAGGAGGGGGAGGTGAACCTGGAATTGG
>Ga0105356_10004124_pt1 | contig 14087 bp, 16 predicted proteins | sample GOMGulsemesocosm_3_FD_83502 | JGI IMG/M metagenome (GOLD analysis project Ga0105356, IMG submission 83502) | Methane-oxidizing microbial communities from mesocosms in the Gulf of Mexico - GOM9D Gulf of Mexico | ecosystem: Environmental > Aquatic > Marine > Cold seeps | place: Gulf of Mexico...
CGCAGTGTGTGACTAAGCAATTAACAACCATTAAAAATCCAAAACTTAAGTTATTTCCAGACTATCCCAGATGTCATCAATACGTTTTTTGACATCTTCGTCCATGGTGATAGGCGTGCCCCACTCGCGATCCGTCTCGCCAGGGAATTTATTGGTGGCATCAAAGCCCATCTTCGAGCCTAGCCCTGCAACAGGCGAGGCAAAATCCAGGTAATCAATCGGCGTGCTGTCGATGATCGTGGTGTCGCGGCCAGGGTCCATACGAGTTGTCATGGCCCAAATGACATCATTCCAATCGCGAGCGTTCACATCATCATCAGTGACAATCACAAATTTAGTATACATAAACTGTCGCAGGAATGACCATACGCCCATCATCACGCGTTTGGCGTGGCCTGGGTATTGTTTTTTCATGGTGACTACTGCCAGCCGATAGGAACAGCCCTCGGGTGGCAGGTAGAAATCAACAATTTCCGGGAATTGCTTTTGCAGAATCGGTACAAATACTTCGTTCAGGGCAACCCCTAAAACAGCCGGCTCATCGGGCGGACGGCCTGTGTAGGTGCTGTGATAAATAGGTTGTTTGCGGTGTGTAATGTGAGTGATAGTGAAAACGGGAAAGCTTTCCACTTCGTTGTAATAGCCGGTGTGATCACCAAACGGGCCTTCATCGGCCATCTCGCCTGGCTCAAGATAGCCTTCAAGCACGATTTCAGCGCTGGCAGGCACCTGTAAATCATTGCTGATGCATTTCACGACTTCGGTTTTGTTACCACGCAATAAACCGGCAAAGGCATATTCCGATAATGTATCGGGCACGGGTGTTACCGCGCCTAAAATCGTAGCAGGGTCAGCACCTAAGGCGACGGCAACTGGGAACCTCTCACCGGGGTGTTCAGCTTGCCACTCGCGGTAATCAAGAGCTCCGCCGCGGTGTGATAACCAGCGCATAATCACTTTATTGTGGCCGATGACCTGTTGGCGGTAAATGCCCAGATTTTGACGATCCTTGTGTGGTCCTTTGGTGATAACCAGAGGCCATGTAATCAGCGGGCCAACGTCGCCTGGCCAGCAGGTTTGAATCGGTAGTTTGGAAAGGTCAACATCGTCACCGCTAATAACGATTTCCTGACAGGGCGCCTTTTTAACTACCTTGGGGGCCATGTTCATGACCTGTTTGAAGATAGGTAGTTTTTCCCAAGCGTCTTTCATGCCTTTGGGTGGTTCTGGCTCTTTCAGGAAGGCGAGAAGTTTGCCAACTTCTCGCAGGTCTTCAATGCTTTCCTGGCCCATGCCCATGGCAACGCGCTCGGGCGTGCCGAACAGGTTTGCCAGAACGGGAATATCGTAGCCTTTAGGGTTTTCGAACAGCAATGCGGGGCCGCCACTACGTAGTGTGCGATCGCAAATTTCGGTCATCTCTAGAACTGGATCGACTTCTACGCTAATGCGCTTGAGCTGACCTTGTTGCTCAAGCGAATCGATGAAATCGCGCAGATCCTTATATTGCATGGTGGGTCTCAGTCGTGAGCGGCAGTATTAGCTGCGCTTCATCGACAGGAAAAACTCGTCGTTGGTTTTGAAATCCTTGAGTTTATCCAGCAGAAATTCGGTGGCCTGGGTGTCTTCCATGGAATTGAGCAGTTTGCGCAAAATCCACATTTTCTGTAGTTCGTCTTCAGTGGTGAGTAACTCTTCACGGCGAGTACCGGAGCGGCGTACGTTAATGGCCGGGTAAACACGTTTTTCTGCCATCTTGCGATCCAGATGGGTTTCCATGTTACCGGTACCTTTAAACTCTTCGAAGATTACTTCATCCATTTTCGAGCCAGTATCGACCAGTGCCGTAGCCAGAATGGTTAGGCTGCCACCCTCTTCAATGTTACGTGCTGCGCCGAAGAAACGTTTTGGTCGCTCTAAAGCGTGGGCGTCTACACCACCGGTCAGTACTTTGCCTGACGATGGGATGGTGGTGTTGTAGGCACGGGCAAGACGGGTAATGGAGTCGAGCAGAATGATGACGTCTTTTTTGTGTTCAACCAGGCGTTTGGCCTTTTCGATCACCATTTCAGCAACTTGCACGTGGCGTGCTGGCGGCTCATCAAAGGTGCTGGCAACCACTTCGCCGCGTACGGAGCGCTGCATTTCAGTTACCTCTTCAGGACGTTCATCAATCAGCAGAACAATCAGGTGGCAGTCAGGATTATTGTGAACAATTGATTGCGCAATATTTTGCAGCATCAAGGTTTTACCGGCTTTTGGTGGCGATACAATCAAACCACGCTGGCCTTTACCAATTGGCGATGTCAGATCAAGAATACGTGCCGATAAGTCTTCAGTGCTGCCGTTGCCACGTTCCAGTTTCATACGTTCATTGGGGAACAGTGGTGTCAGATTTTCAAAAAGAATTTTGTTTTTGGCATTTTCAGGTTGATCAAAGTTGATGGTGTTAACTTTGAGCAGGGCAAAATAACGTTCGCCATCTTTTGGGGGGCGAATTTTGCCAGCGATAGTGTCGCCGGTGCGCAAGTTAAAGCGTCTGATCTGGCTGGGCGATACATAGATATCGTCTGGGCCGGCCAGATAAGACCCCTCTGCTGAACGCAGGAACCCGAAACCGTCCTGCAGTATTTCCAGTACACCATCGCCAAAGATGTCTTCACCGCTTTTGGCGTGACGCTTTAGGATGGAGAAGATAACATCTTGCTTGCGGGATCTGGCCAGGTTGTCGAGGCCAATTTCAGATGCGATTTTTAAAAGTTCGGGTACGGGTTTTTGCTTTAATTCAGATAGATTCATAAGGGATTGTTGTGCGATTGGAGGCGCTAAAATCTGGTTGCGCAGAGTTAACTTGGATCGTTATTAGATGTTTTGGGAATTTTATAACAGAGAAAAACACAAGAAGACGTGTCTTGAATGGCAAAGATAACACCCAATATGGAGTGCGTCTAGCTATTACGGAGTAATTTTCAGGGAAGTCCCCGCTGAAGCAACGGGGATTCAGTCGTTCTTACAGGTTGCTATCAATAAAGGCAGCCAGCTGGGATTTAGACAACGCGCCTACTTTGGTGGCATCCACGGCGCCGTTTTTGAACAGCATTAAGGTAGGAATACCTCGAATGCCGTATTTTGGTGGCGTGGCTTCGTTATCATCAATGTTCAACTTACAAACGGTCATGCGGCCTGCGTATTCCTGAGCGATCTCGTTCAGAACCGGCGCTAGCATTTTACAAGGGCCACACCATTCTGCCCAGTAATCCACTAGTACAGGGATATCTGATTGCAGTACGTCTGTGTCAAAGGAGCTGTCGGTTACGTTAACAATTTGGCTCATGTGAAAAAAATTCCTGATGTTTAAATTTGGTTCGATACTATAGCGCGAGTCAAGGCTCGGGTGAAGCCCTGATGGTAGCGGAAATAATCGAATGTGTTTGCTATGCTTATATGTGGTGTCAGTAGATGCAGTTTTCAAGAGTACATAAAGGATTAACTATGCAGGCTGGTTTAGCCGCTCATCTGAGTGTAGATAAGAACAACTTCGTTGCGGCGATAGATCTGGGATCCAACAGTTTTCATATACTGGTGGCAGAGTTCGTTAACGGGCGCCTGCGGCCTGTGCACTGTTGGGGTGAAAAAATTCAGCTCGCTGAAGGGTTGGAGCAGTATTCCATATTAAGTATTGCCGCGAAACAACGAGCGTTTGGTTGTCTGGCTCGTTTTGCAGAGGCCATTGCCGAAGTGCCGGTCTCGCAGGTACGTGTAGCGGGTACCGATGCATTGCGCCGTGCTGCAGATAGTGATGAGTTTATTGCTCAGGCCGAAGCCTTACTGGGGGTGCCCGTTAATGTTATTTCCGGGGAGCAGGAAGCACGTATTATTTATCGAGGTGTGCGTGAAGGAGTAAAAGCTAAAGGGAGTTTGGCCTCGGAATCTACGTTGATAATTGATATTGGTGGCGGTAGTACCGAGCTGGTGCTAGGTAAGGGCGATGAAATCCTTAACTGTGTTAGTTTGCCAATGGGCTGTGTCAGTTATTCGCAGCGTTACTTTCCGAATCAGTGTTGTGATCGTGATGCCTTAGAGCAATCTTTACGGGCTTTGAAATTTGATTTGGCGCCGATAAAAGATACCTATTCCGCTATTAATTGGCAGCAGGCTATAGGCACGGCTGGAACGGCTTTAGCCATTGAGGCGGTGTTAGTCGCTAAGGGCTGGACTACAGTGGGCATCAGCCGGGAGGGTTTGGAAAAGCTTGCCGAGTTGTTATGCGAAGGCACAAGTGTGGCGGCCCTGCAGTTGCCGGGCCTGAGTGAAGAGCGTTTTGATATTGTCACGGCGGGAGTTGTTATTATGCTGGCAGTGTTCCAGACGTTGGGTATTACGACGCTAGAGACCAGTGAGGAATCGCTGCGTGAAGGTCTGATTTATTCTCTGTTGCCTGAGTTAACGTTGTAAAAGCTGCGCGGCCTGCTTGGCAAAGTAGGTCAGGACTCCGTCCGCGCCAGCACGTTTAAAGCACATTAACGATTCCAGAATCGTCGCTTCTTCATCTAGCCAGCCCTGCTGGAACGCCGCTTGGTGCATGGCGTATTCGCCACTTACTTGGTAGGCGTATGTCGGCACTTGGAACTCCTCCTTGACGCGGCGCACAATGTCCAGATAAGGCATACCAGGTTTAACCATTACCATGTCTGCACCTTCGGCAATATCTAGTGCTACTTCATGCAGGGCTTCATCGGTATTAGCCGGATCCATCTGGTAGCCTTTTTTATTGCTAGTGCCAAAATTAGCACTCGAACCTATAGCGTCTTTATAGGGGCCGTAGTATTTGGAGGCATATTTAGCGGAATAGGCCAGGATTTTGGTGTTAACGTGACCGTTCTGTTCCAAAACTTCTCGAATTGACGCGATACGACCGTCCATCATGTCGGAGGGTGCAACAATATCAACGCCAGCTTCGGCGTGTGATAAAGCTTGTTTTACCAGTGCATCGACGGTGATGTCGTTAATTACGTAGCCATTTTTATTGGTAATGCCGTCATGCCCATCTTCTGTGTAGGGGTCAAGAGCAATGTCGGTGCTGATGCCCAGTTCTGGGCAAGCATCTTTGACGGCTTTAACTGCGCGTTGTACCAGTCCGCTTGAATTATAGGCTTCAGCGCCATCCTTTGTTTTTAGTGCCTGGTCAATGTTTGGAAAAATGGCTATCGCAGGAATGCCCAGCGCTACCAGCTCACGAGCTTCCTTGACCAATTCATCAATACTAAAACGTAACTGACCGGGCATGGAGGCCACAGGTTCACGTAAGCCTTGACCTTCCTTCACAAACATCGGGAAAATCAGATCGTTTACCGTCAGGGTGTTTTCACTCATCAGGCGACGAGAAAAATCATCAGCGCGCATGCGGCGCATACGGGTTGCAGGGTATTGGCGGTTAACGGCTTTGTATGACACTGAAAGACTCCAAATTTCGGCTAAATCAGATTGTTAAAACTGCGATGTTAATAGCGGGCTAGGTTATCATGTTTGTAGTAAATAGTAGTGTGTCATCCCAAGCGAATGTAAGGGGTCTTTGTTTTGGGGCGATCCTTGGTAGCGCTGGAATGGCAATGCTTTCAATACAAAAGGAATGTCTGTGCCGCAAGATGCGCTATTGAGATTGTTGATGACCCTGCTGATTTTTGCGGCGCTGGCCTGGTTGGAGGTCAAGCGGCCTAAACGGCGGCTATGCAAAACAAAATTACAGCGATGGCCGGGCAACCTGTCGATTGCGGTATTAAATGGTTTGATCGTTCGCACTTTATTGCCCTGGCTGTTGCCGGTGTTGGTTGCCCACCAGGCATTTGTTTCGCAATTCGGCTTGTTCAACGCGTGGGATTTACCTTTTCTGATTGAACTCCTGATTACTCTGATTGTGCTGGATTTACTGATTTATTGGCAGCATCGCCTGTTTCATCGTGTGCCAGCACTATGGTGCCTGCATCGTATGCATCACACCGATGTTGGCGTGGATGTGACCACCTCGTTGCGTTTCCACCCCCTGGAAATCGCCTTGTCACTAGTTATTAAATCAAGCGTTGTTTATTTGCTGGGAGCGCCAGTTTTTGCAGTGTTGTTGTTTGAGGTGCTACTAAACGCGCTGGCGATGTTTAATCACTCCAACCTGAGTTTGCCCAATCGAATAGATCAATTGCTGCGCAAGGCTGTGGTAACGCCCGATATGCATCGCGTGCATCACAGCGTGTTAAGCGATGAACACAACAGTAATTTTGGTTTTAATCTCAGCTGCTGGGATCGTTGTTTTAGTAGCTATCGCGCGCAACCACGCGATGGGCACAAGCAAATGCTTTTGGGCTTGAATGAAACTAATTCTCAACAAACAGGGTCTGTTATGTGGATGCTTAAACAGCCGTTCAAATAACGATTGTTGAGGTTTTAAAATAATCATCTGCCGCTAAGGCCTCTGAGAATAATGAATAATAAAAAAATACTGATTTTTGCTGTGATCCTGCTGTTTGTTGCCGCGTTCTTCTTTTTTGATCTCGGCCAATATTTAACATTGGAATACTTTAAGGCGCAACGTGACGCTATCAGCGCCTATCAAGCTTCTAATCCCCTGCAAACAGCACTGATTTATTTTCTGGTGTATGTGACTGTGACCGGTCTTTCCCTGCCGGGAGCAGCGGTTCTGACATTGGCTGGCGGTGCTATCTTTGGCCTGTGGTGGGGGCTGATAATTGTGTCCTTCGCAAGTACGCTGGGCGCTACCATCGCCTTTTTGGTATCTCGTCTGTTATTGCGTGATTGGGTACAGAATAAATTTGGCCAGAACCTTAAAGCGATTAATCAGGGTGTCGAAAAAGAAGGTGCATTTTATCTGTTCACTCTGCGCCTAGTGCCGCTGTTTCCATTCTTTGTGATTAACCTGGTGATGGGTTTGACGCCTATCCGTGTCGTACAATTTTTCTTTGTTAGCCAGGTTGGTATGTTGGCGGGTACCTTTGTCTTCGTAAACGCGGGCACTCAGTTGGCTCAAATTGATTCACTCGGCGGGATTTTATCGCCGGGCTTGCTGTTCTCGTTTGTGTTGTTAGGTATTTTTCCGCTGCTGGCAAAAAAACTGGTGGATGTGGTTAAGGCGCGCAAGGTTTATAAGGATTATGAAAAACCTAAAAACTTTGATGCGAACCTAGTGGTAGTTGGTGCAGGTTCCGGTGGTTTGGTCGCTGCTTATATTGCCGCTGCAGTTAAAGCCAAAGTGTATTTGATTGAAAAACATCAAATGGGTGGTGATTGTCTCAATACCGGCTGTGTACCAAGCAAGGCGCTGATTCGATCCGCCAAAATTAATAATTATCTCAAACGTGCGAGCGAATTTGGGTTGAAAACGGCTCCCGGAGGTGTCGATTTTTCTGCGGTGATGAAGCGTGTTGATGGCGTGATTAAAACGATTGAGCCGCATGATTCCGTTGAGCGTTTCACTGGGCTTGGTGTGGATTGCATTCAAGGCGAAGCACGTATTACCTCGCCATGGTCGGTGGAAGTTAACGGCCAGTCGATTCATGCTAAAAACATTATTATCGCCTCTGGTGCGCGTCCCTTTGTGCCGCCGATTGAAGGTATTGAGGAAGTCGGGTATTTAACCTCTGACACACTGTGGCAAATTGAAGAACAGCCGAAACATCTGCTGGTGATTGGTGCAGGGCCGATTGGCTGTGAGCTGGCGCAGAGCTTTGCGCGTTTGGGTTCTGACGTGATCGTGCTCGACATGGCCGATAAAGTGATGCCGCGTGAAGATGCTGATGTGTCGGATTTTGTGACTAAAAAGCTTGAAGATGACGGCATTGAGCTACGTTTATCGCATAAAACGATTAAATTTAGCAAAGATGATGGCAACAAAACGTTACAGGTTGAACATCAGGGACAAGTTTCCGAAATCGCCTTTGATGAAGTACTGGTAGCGGTTGGCCGCCGTGCAAATACCGAGGGTTTTGGTCTGGAAGAATTAAACATCGGAACTACTCCGCAGGGCACCTTGCAGGTGAATGAGTACCTGCAAACCCGCTTCCCTAATATTTATGCCTGTGGTGATGTGGCTGGGCCCTATCAGTTCACCCACACTGCTTCACACCAAGCTTGGTATGCTTCGGTTAATGCGCTGTTCGGGCGTTTCAAAAAATATAAGGTGGATTATTCAGTAATCCCCTGGGCTACTTTTACTGATCCTGAGGTGGCGCGGGTTGGTTTGAATGAAACCGATGCTGAGCAGCAGAATATTGCCTATGAAGTGACACAATATGGTATTGATGATTTGGACCGTGCAATTGCCGAAGGTGAGGCTGAGGGCTTTATTAAGGTACTGACGGTGCCTGGCAAAGATAAGATTCTCGGTGTGACCATTGTTGGCGCCCATGCCGGTGAGTTAATCGGTGAATATATTCTGGCTATGAAACACGGCATCGGCTTGAATAAAATTCTTGGCACTATTCATATTTATCCGACCTTCAGCGAGGCTAATAAATACGTGGCTGGTAACTGGAAGAAGGCTAATAAGCCGGAAAAATTATTGAATTATGTCGAGCGGTTTCACGTCTGGAGCAGAAAGAGTTAACAGCTATTTCTGGCTTGCGTTGAGGTTAAAAAAACGCCTTAATGATGCCCATAAATAAAGGCTAGATTTAATTCTGGAGTTGAAGAATGAGTAGTGTCGAAAGCAATGTCTCTGAACGTTATGCCGCTGGTGCAGAGCAGCGTGAAGAGGCCTTATGTTGTCCGGTGGATTATGATCCCGGCCTGCTGAAAATTTTGCCGTCGGAGATTATCGAGCGCGATTACGGCTGCGGTGACCCATCCCGTTATGTGCGTGAAGGCGATACGGTGCTGGACTTGGGCAGCGGCGGTGGAAAAATCTGCTACATGGCCGCACAGCTGGTGGGCGATAAGGGCGCTGTGATCGGTGTTGATATGACCGATGAAATGCTGGCGCTGGCACGTAAATTTCAACCAGAAATGGCGGACAAAATTGGAGCTGATTTAGTCGATTTCCGTAAGGGTTATATTCAGGACTTGGCTTTGAGTGTTGACGCCATGAATGACTATCTGGCCGCTAATCCTGTGAGTGACAATGACAGTTTGCAGGCGTTGGAACATTGGAAAAAACAGCAGCGCAGCAGCCAGCCGTTGGTAGCGAGCGAATCTGTTGATCTGGTGATCTCCAACTGCGTATTAAACCTGGTGGCTGAAGCTGATCGTAAACAAATGATCAATGAGATTTTTCGGGTGTTAAATCCGGGTGGACGCGTGGCTATTTCCGATATCGTTTCCGATGAATTAGTGCCGCAGCACCTAAAAGACGACAACACGCTTTGGTCCGGCTGTATTTCCGGCGCCTTTCAGGAAAAGGGTTTTCTGGACGCTTTTCTAGCGGCAGGTTTTGTTGCCGTTGCCTACGATAAATGGGATGAAGCACCATGGCAGGTGGTGGAAGGCATTGAATTTCGCTCCGTGACGCTGATGGCGGTTAAGCCTGAAAAAACAGGTTTGGTTGATGCCGGTCACGCGGTGATTTATAAAGGCCCCTACGCAGAAGTGAGCGATGACCTGGGCAATGTTTACCCCCGTGGCGAGCGCATCGCGGTGTCAAAACGGACCTTTGGCTTGATTGCCAATGGCCCCTATCAATCAGACTTTATTGCGATTGAGCCAGCCAGCCCTGTAGAGGCAGGTTGTTTCTGTAAGCCTGCTGGCACCAAGCGTCCAGCATCTGAAAGCAAGGGCGCTCAGCATGGTGGTGCCTCGAAAGGCTGTTGCTAGTGCTCTTTATTATTACAAACATGGTTTTTACTGGAGAAACAGATGGAACACCCACCCAAGTTTATGGCGATTTGTGAAGATGCCCGCACTCGTATTCAGGAAACTGATGTAGAAACGGTGAAGGCGCGTTTGGATCGCGGCGATGATTTTTTATTGATTGATACCCGTGAAGACCGTGAATGGAATAAGGGCCATATTCCTGGCGCGATTCATATAGGAAAAGGCGTGATTGAACGCGATATTGAAGCGAAAGTACCGGATACTGATCGAGAAATGATTCTTTATTGCGGTGGCGGTTACCGTTCAGCTTTGTCCGCCGATAACCTCACAAAAATGGGTTATAGTCGTGCTATTTCTATGGATGGTGGCTTCCGTGGCTGGAATGTTGCCGGTTACGAAGTAGCCACTGAAGACTAGTTATTAAGCAGTATCTTCTAACGCCTGCAGACAGTTAACGCAAAAGTCAGATTCTGGCTGAACCTGCAGGCGTGCAAAGGGAATACTTTCACCGCATTCTTCGCAAAAACCGTAATCACCTTCTTCCAGCTTGTGCAGCGCTTGATGCACCCTGATTAGCTGTTGTTTGTGTGCCTCACTGCTGGCCTGCGCCATGGCTTGCTGTTGTAGTGCATCCATGCGAGACAGACGCCCGACCTTGCTCTGATCAAGCTCTACTGTTTCAGCAGCCTCCTCATCAAGGTTTAGAAAACTGTGCAGCTGTTGCTCCAGCTCTTTGAGCTGCGTTTCGAGTTCGAGCAACTGTGATGTTTTAAGTGCGCTCATAGGCTCTCGCTAATTCAGAATAATGAATCCTTAGACGTGATTTAGGGCACATGATTCCCGAAATATGTCATTTCGAGCGGCATGCCCCAGGGCTCCTTCTCTTGAGGTCAGCCCAGATTGCTCTTTCTGGCTACACCATTCACCTTGTGTGAGAAACCTTAAATTGCCGGGAAAGACTGCTCTCGTCCGGTCGGAATGATAAGGATAGTGCGGTTTTTAACTGCCAATCGCAAAGGCCAGTAGAAATGGCATGGTCAGGAAGGATAATAACGTCGAGGTTACTACAATGCCGGCCACTTCAGCGGGTTGGCGGTCATAACGTAGCGCCAGCAAATAATTAAGCACCGCCGCGGGCATGGTAGCTTGAATGAGTACTACGCCACGAATCACGCCCTCCAGCTCCATTACTGTTACGACCAGTAGGCCCAGGCAGAAACCGATACCCAGCCGAACGGCGCTATAAAACAGGCTACGGTGCCAATCGCCGCCCTTAAGGCTGGCCAGCGAGATACCCAGTGTGACCAGCATGAGCGGGATAGCCATATCGCCTAGCATTTCAACGGTGGCGGACATCCAGCGGGGCATGCTGTTGTCCGTTAAAATCAGTGTGAAACCAATGGCAGCCGCGTAGGGTAAAGGTTGTTTGAATAGGTCTTTGATACGAGATGCAAAACTGCCGGATTGACCGTTAACGATGGCGATACCGAGGGTGACATGCAAAATTGCCTGAGCGATAAAATAACACAACGCCAGTGCCAACCCATCGTCGCCAAAGGCCATGAAAGCCAGCGGAATGCCCATATTGCCGCTGTTCACAAATACCATTGATGGCATGTACACGGAGGCTGCGTGGCCGCGGAACTTGAGCAATAGCCAGATCAGCAGAATTAGGCTGGCAATAATGCTCAGGGCAATGCCCATAACGTTAAATAATATCGATGGATCAACACTAATTTTGCTAAGCCCGGATACCACCAGGCAGGGCATGCCGATAAACATCACGATGCGCGTAACAAAAGCCGAGTCGTAGTTAACCCCCAGTCGCGCCCACACAAAACCCACTGCGGCACAGATAAATACGGGAGCAATAATGGTAAAGAGTTCTGCGATCATCCGGGCTGTAGGCTATCTCGTTAGGGTTCCAAACACTGAAACTGATAGTGCAGTTCTTGTGTATCGGTATGCAGGTTGGCCCACTCCTGAAGTTTGATCCAGCCCTGCGGGCAGATATCAACCATTTGCCGGTGCAGCGCAATAGTACTGTCAGAAATTCCGGTTGAGGTGGGATCGTATAAAGCCCGCGCATGATATACCGGCGCGCCATGGGACGCCAGACTGCTGCTGAACGAACCGTCAGGCGTTATAAAAACGCGGGTTTTTCCGGTGTCCGGATTGATCGAAATGACAGGCACACTCCAATCTTTCTGACTTGACGTATGAGCAGGCTTTGGAGAGGTTTGGTAAACAGTAGATTCAGCCAGACTGATCAGGCTGAGGGGTAAACATAAGGCGAAACATACGAGGGGGAGCTTGTACATGGCGTATCCTCAAGGTGAAGGGACACGCCAATGATACGCCAATATTGTTGCACGGTGGCGTTATGGGCCATTGGCAGTTTTAGTGGCCTGATCCCATTTTGTATTTAATAGTGCCAGCTACACCATTGGCGAAGTCATCTGGATTTTCGTAATTCATTTTTTCGGCAAAGTTGACTAAACCAGAAACCAAATGTTTCATTTCAGCAATTTCTTCATGGCTGCGGCCGCAACCTTCACAGTGTGTACCCTCGTCGGTACATTTTCCTGTGCAGGGATTGAACTTCATAATAACTCCTTAACTATAGGTTGGTATGACTATTCGCCACCCAGATGGAAGTGCAGGTAACTGACATCCTGTTTCCCCGGGCCATTGCTCCATACCCTATAGTTGTAGAGATTTTGTTTATTGATCTGCGACACAATTGCTGAAAAAAGATCAATGAGGTGGTCCCGGTCTTCTTTGCCCAGTTCGCCAATATTTTTGATGTCTTTTTTGGGCATAAAAATGTAGTGGAATTTGTACTTGGGCCTGGGGTGTTCGAAGGCAATGGTCTGGTCAGTCTCCATGATAACTTTAGGGATCAGGGCCGGCAGTTTTTGTGTTAGTACCGACGCCAATAGCCCGGCAGCATCTTTACGGGATAACCCCTGTTGCGTTGAGCGAATTTTGAAAATAGAGCGAGGCTGCGTTTTGTTAAATAGCAGAGCCCCCAGCAGTATGCCGACAAAGAATGCCAATAGGAGAAGAAGATATGACATGGGTTGCTCCCTGTGGATTGTCTGTTACTGAGACCATTGTGATCTGAATCTATTACAGCCAGCGCCGTACCTTCAGTTTATAACGCAAATATTGACTGCCGAATTTTGTTTCCAGATAGGCTTCTTCCCTGCGAATGGCAATGTAATACACCAGTATCGCCGCAGGCAGAAAACTAAGTAGAACCCATAGACTATTGATAACGAGGCCAAGACCAATGTTAATCAGGCAAAAGGCTGCGTAAATAGGGTTTCTGGAATAGGCATAGAGGCCGGTGGTAATAATGTGAGTAGTGGGTTTCCAGGGTTCGATGCTGGTTTTGGCGCGTAGAAAAGAAATTAACGAGAGCAAAAGAACAAATACGCCGGTGGCTACGATTGCTAAACCGGGATATTTGGTGATTTGAGTAATGCCGAGACTTATGGGTAGTTGTAGCTGAATAGCGTAGGCGAAAAGTAATGCACCTAGAAAGATTAATGGGGGCGGAAACTTAACCGCGGGGCCTTTTTTGTCTGCTGCATTGTTCATGGGATTCAGGATATTCAATGGCCTGAAAGAAAGGGCGTTACCTGAGCTGACTATCTTTACTGGCGCGTCGGTTAAAGCCGGTTAGTACTGATTGCTCTTTGTCGAGTTCGGACTGGCAGGTGACGCAGAAGCGAACGCCGGGTACGGCTTCGCGGCGCGCAGGAGGGATTTCTGCGTCGCATTCCTCGCAATGGGTCAGGCTTTCGCCTTGAGATAAACGGCTCCTTGCCAGGCTTACCGCGTCTTCGACACTCGCGTCTATTTGATCTTGTACAGCCCCGTCGTGGGCCCAGCCACCAGCCATGATGCGCTCCAGTCAATAATTCTTATGTTTGGTCAACTATCGCTAGTTAGGTCGCATTATAACTCGAAAGTTCGGGCACTGCAGAGCGGCGTTGTTTTTTCTTATTTATCAACAGGTATAAAAAAGCCCCGATCAAAAGACCGGGGCTTTCCTACTTATGGTTGCCTAGGGGAGGCTAAATAGGTCGAGAAAATTTATATATTATGACTTAGAAAGCGAACTGCAAGCGGGCAACAAGCGCGTCACCGTCGTCTTCGCCGTTGATGACTTCATCAGTTTCAGCCATAACATAGTTCAGAGCTACTTTAACATTGCTGTTCATGTAGTAGTTGGCCCCCAGAGTTGTCGTGCTGGCATCTTCACC
>Ga0105356_10004125_pt1 | contig 14087 bp, 11 predicted proteins | sample GOMGulsemesocosm_3_FD_83502 | JGI IMG/M metagenome (GOLD analysis project Ga0105356, IMG submission 83502) | Methane-oxidizing microbial communities from mesocosms in the Gulf of Mexico - GOM9D Gulf of Mexico | ecosystem: Environmental > Aquatic > Marine > Cold seeps | place: Gulf of Mexico...
AATCTAGCAGTATACTTGCCTTTCCTAATTTACCTATTATCCACTGGCGTAAGCAACTCGGTTTTATGCTGGATGAATTACAAAACGAAAAAGAAGAAACACAATCATGAAAAAATTATTAGTGACTGGCGGCGCGGGGTTTATTGGCGCCAATTTTGTACAATATTGGATGAACAAATACCCACAAGACAAAATTGTTGTTATTGATGCCTTAACCTATGCTGGAAATTTTTCAAATTTAGCTTCTGTACAAAACAACGAAAATTTTAACTTCGTTCATGGTGATATTTGTGATCAACCGTTAATTGAATCATTACTAACAGAGCATAATATAGATACCTTGGTACATTTTGCCGCAGAATCACATGTAGATCGTTCAATTACCGGCCCTGATGCATTTATAGAAACCAATATAATAGGCACTTACTCATTACTAAAAGCGGCAAAAATAGTCTGGTTAGATTCAGCTTTAGCAAATAATGAACAACCTAAAAACCATAGGTTTCATCATGTATCGACCGATGAAGTATATGGTACATTATCTGCCACAGATCCCGCGTTTACTGAAGAAACAGCTTATGCACCAAATTCTCCTTACTCTGCCAGTAAAGCCGCAAGCGATCATTTAGTTCGTGCTTATCATCATACTTACGGATTAAATGTTACGACTAGCAATTGTTCAAACAACTATGGTCCATATCATTTTCCAGAAAAGCTAATCCCATTAGTAATAACTAATATTTTGCATGATAAAGCACTACCTATTTATGGTGACGGCCAACAAATTCGTGATTGGTTATACGTAGAAGATCACGCTTATGGCATAGACCTAGTATTAAACAAAGGCAGAATTGGCGAAAACTATAATATTGGCGGTAACAACGAGTGGGCGAACATTGATATTGTAAAGACTATCTCTCTACTTGTTGAGCAAGAGTTTAAAAAAGACAAAAATCTAGCACACCGTTTCCCTGAAGCATTAAGTGCGATAGCACAAAATACTGAGTCACTTATTACGTATGTAAAAGACAGACCAGGTCATGACCGTCGTTATGCTATTGATGCAACGAAAACTAATAATGAGTTAGGTTATGTACCAAAAGAATCCTTTAAAACAGGTATTGCTAAAACAGTTCAATGGTATTTGAATAACGAAAACTGGTGGAAAAGTGTAATGGATGGTAGTTATCAAACATGGATTAATGACCAATACGAATAGGTCTACATGACATTTTAACAGTATTTTGCAAATACATATTGAACTTGGAAATTTAGTATATGAAACAAAAAAAAATTATTGCTTTGCTACTTTATTGTGTAAGTACAAATCCATTTGCCAGTCTTTATGACAGTTGTAAATCTAATAGTACAAGAGAACACACCTATTATGTTTCATCAGATAACGATAATAAAAGCCCTGATGGTTCTATCTCTAATCCATGGAAAAGGATCAATACAGCCATAGGTCGTGCGAGCGATAATAGTTTAGTTTTGGTAAAACCTGGAGTTTATAAAGAAAAAATAAAAATAAAACGTCATTTTGATAAAGGTATTACAGTTCGATCTCAAATCCCTTATCAAGCAAAAATCACTGAAAACCAGAGAGTATTAGCATTTTTAGAACACGCATCAAATATTGAATTAGAAGGATTTGAAATAAGCCATATTGACGAATTTTCTCGACCCTTATTAATTCACATGGATGCAGGCGGCAGTAACAAAGTCAGAAATATCACTTTAAGAAATAACATAATCCACGATAGCTATAATAACGACCTACTTAAAATTAATTATGGCGTCGAAGACATTAAAATCATATGTAATATTTTTTATAATCAAGGTAACTCTGATGAGCACATAGACGTAAATAGTGCAAAGAACATTACAATCAAGAACAATATATTTTTTAACGACTTTCAAAAGAGTGGTCGTAGATACACTAAAAAATCTTCAAGTTTTATTACCGTTAAAGACAGTGATGGCGACCTCGATCGCTTATTAGGATCAGAAAAAATATTCATTAATGGCAATATTTTTTTAAATTGGCAAGGCTCTCATGGGTTTGGTTTTGTCTTAGTTGGCGAAGATGGAAAACCATATTATGAAGCGCATGATATTCATGTTTTTAATAATTTGTTTCTAGGTAACAGTAGCTATTCAATGCGCTCTCCTTTTGGGGTTAAAGGGGCAAAGGATGTGTACTTCTACAATAATACTATTTCAGGTGACCTTCCAAGTAATGCTTACGCAATAAGAGTAAATCGAGAAGGTGAAAACTTAACACCTGAAAATATAGTTTTACATAATAATATTTGGTCAGATAATACTGGTACTATGGGCCAAGGAAAATATGAAGATTCTAATGATTTCAGTGACACACTTTATACACATATAGGTTCATTTACACTTGATGGAAACTTATATTGGAATGGAGAAAATGACATCCCAAGCTCTATATTTGACAAGGTTAATTACAACGACGACCCACGGTCAACAATCAAAGATCCGCACCTCCCCTCCCCTGACAATATAACAACACCTGCATGGGACCCTACAAAATCAAAATTTTCGGATGGGTCCTTCGATATAGAACAAGTCTTCAATAACTTAATATCAAAATATGCAATTCCTCAGCAACCGGTAGAAAGCATTTCTATATCAAAACCAGCTTCTAATGATATTTTTAATAACAAAAGGCCAAAAAAAGCGCATGTAGGTGCATTTCAATAACCCACACTAGAGTAAAAGCATAGTTGTCAGTCGATTAAATAAATAAACGAAAATGATAAAGAGTATAGTATAGAGAGCTAACATATGAATCTTAGTCGCATTAATTTGTTTCGAAAATAACTCTGGGCTCTGAATTTTAGTAAAGGTAATCAGGATTGAAGCATAAAAAAATGGTAATAATATATATGTACGTGAAATAAAAAATATTGTTATTAATAAGCCAATTAATCCAGATGCCAAAGCAATTATTTCAATTGATTTTTGCTTGTTTTCCTCTAAAAATGCAACTTTAATTGCTGTTCCCACAGAAAGTACGAAAACACTTAAATAACCAAAGAAACCTAAGAAGCCCGTTTCAACAAATGCTAATACATAACTATTATGCGCAGTTCTCCCATGGTAGTCTAAAAAATGATTCGCCCCTATTCCAAAGATTGGGTTCATCGCAAATAAACGAAGTGACTCTATCCAAGCCTCTACTCTTCCCATCGCACTGTAGTCTCCAGAAGACATTTCTGCCATTCTAGATGGACCAACGGCTAAAATAACAAGGGCGGCAAGTACCGCAATAATAACACCAAGCAGTGACCGCTGCTTAATAATAAAAAAAGCTCCAATACCAACAATCAAACCAAGCATAGAACCTCTAGAATTTGTCAGAATAAGAGTGTAAATCAAAATAAAAGCAATAATAATCCATGTTATTTTGGGTATTAGATTAATTGTCTGAAAGAAAATCCTGTTCAATATAAAAGGAATAAAGGCAACCAAAAGCATTCCTAAGTCGTTGGGATCATTCAGTATACCAAACCAAACGACCTGTGGTTCTACTCCTCTTATAATTCCTGCATCAGTTACTTGGACTACGTCTCGATACATAGGTTCGAGCCCGCCCCAATTAAATCCGACACTAACCTGTAAGTAACATTGATAACAAATAAAGACTAAAAGAAATATGACTATGTTTATTAAACGTCTCAATTTCGCAATATCAGTAATCGTAATTTGAACTAGCGCGAAAACGATTATATTGGTTAAAATTTGTGGGATATATTCCCCTATCGTGGAAAACTGCAACCTAAAAATATTCGATAGAATCATGGCCACAAAGAACCAAGTTAAATAGGCTGTGGTTCGATCAAATTGTGATTTTCTATTTTTATCTAAAAATGAAGCGAACACGACAATTGCACCTAAAGCAATAAGTAGCATGTTCCAATTAAAATACAATGCTGGGATCCATTCTGCAGGACGAAGAATATAAACTACGATGGTGAGAATAAGAATAAAATAACCCAAAAACTATACCCCTGTATTACTGAATAGCGAACTGATTTTGTTAGGAAAAACAATATTTTTAATTGCACTCATTTTATCTATAATTACCGCTAAAAAATACGATCCTATTATTGTAATAAATAATGAAACTAGCGGGGAAACATTAAGGTTGCCTATTTTAAATAACGCATAAAATAAAATAGGATGAAGAAGGTAAACTAGTAGACTCTTTTGTCCTAATAAAGCAAATAGCCCTGTAAATTTTATTGGTAAAACAGTAAAAACAATGTAAAGGCTAGGAATAGCTATAACATGAAATACAGCATAATAAATCAGTATAAATGGTTCTCGCCATGAAGGGATAATTCCCCCTGCTAAGAATAATTTCCAACCGATTAAACTAGTGGAAAAACAAAGTAAAATAAACAATATAACGAAAAACAACTTAACAAGAATGTTACCGTTAATGACCCTGTGGTGAACGTTAGCGTAAATAACGCCTAATATATAAATGAAAGCAATTACGTGGAGAGAATAAGGTGTATTTTCCAAAACGTCACTATCTACTTCACCAATAATTAAAAATACTGCAAACGCCGAAAACGTTAAAAAATGTCCGAGTCGTAAATGAAGATAACGAATACTATATAAAGCAATCAAACATGGTAAAAACCAAATATACGTAAATCCAGTCGACTCTTTTATTCCTGCCGGCGAAGCTATAAATATTGCTTTAAGAAATAATACTAAGGAAGAGAGAAAGCTAGAATCGTTAAACATAATAAAGTTGGAAACAGCTAACACGACCGTAAAAATAATAAAAGGAACCAAATAACTAAGGTGTTTATCTGCAAAAGAAGCAAAAGATTTGACTTGTAGTGGGCGCAAAAAAGTTAGAACAAGAAATGTACCTGCAGCAAAAGAGTCACAAAATGCTCTGATCCAATCATATTGAGACGTTAGTAAAGAATTATGCTCTAATACGATACAAAGAATCAGAAAACCTTTAACCGCGTCGAGACTTTCATCCCTTACAAACTTATCCTTTAGTTGTGCGGTGACGCTTGACATCAATCTTTTCCATAGAAAATTAATTACTGGAGAACCTTAATTCTCTGCCAAGCAAATGTCCAGTTAAGATTGGATCTTAAACAACATTTACTCTTGAACAACGCCAATTAAACGACTTATTCTCAGAAATAACAGTTTATTTATTTATACTACCTCTGATAGTGTGTAAACATCTTACGGATTTTCTGCCAAATTGATACCCATTGAACCGATTGAGTGATTAACAAAAGGAAAGTTATGCCGTCTCCCTTACGAATAGGTATACTAATTGATAGCTATTATATGCCTATTTGGGCATCAAAAATTTTGAGTGACATTATTCATTCCAATTTTGCACAATTAGAGCTAATAGTACTCCCAGAATACCATTCCCGTAATGAAGACAATCAACAGGGTTTCGGGTTTAGCTTAGTTAATCATGTGTACCGGGGGCTTATTGAAAGAAATACATATCAAAAAAGTGCGATCGAAATTGTCGATTATTCTTCCTTCCTTGAAGATTATAAGTCTATAGAGATTCAGCAAACAAAAATAGACAAAATCACACAAATAGATTATAGCTTTATCAAACAGCAAAAACTTGATCTTATTATTCAATTAGGCACTAAACTAGATAGCACAGCAATAGCATCTAGTGCTCGATTTGGCCTTTGGTCATTTAATTTAGATATGAATTTTCTGCTTTCTAGTCAACTTCAGGGCTTTAGAGAAAGTATAACAGGTGAACCTGTTACTGAAGTGAAACTAGAAACGCTAACAAAAGACAATATAAGATGCATCATAGCTACATCTTATTCCTGCACTGATACATCATCGGTCCAAGACAATATATCGACATATTTTTGGAAGGCCGCGGCAATTATGCCCCGTAAACTAAAGTATCTATATAATAATAAAAATAACAACAGTATTTTATACCCTACATCTTCCATCGTAAGTATTAACGCTAGCAATAATAATATAAATTTAAAAGAATATAGCGTCTTAGTTTTAAAGAAAATATTAGGCAAAGTAACAGTCCTTTATAATAACTATTTTGGTCTAAAACAATGGATTCTAATGTATGCAATATCTGATGTGGCAAAACATGATTTTACTAATTATCACAAAATAATCCCACCTAAAGATAGATTCTGGGCTGATCCGCATATTATTCAGCGAGACGGTAAATACTATATTTATATCGAAGAAGTACTTTACAAAAATCGCAAGGGCCACATTTCATTGATAGAAATGGATGAAAATGGTAACTATCAGCCACCTAAAAAAATTATAGAACATGACTATCATATGTCTTATCCGCATATTGTCGAATATGAAAACGACTACTACATGATCCCAGAAACTGCAGAGAATGAAACTATTTCAATTTATAAGTGTGTTCAGTTCCCTGATAAATGGGAATTTCAGATACATCTTATGAAAAATATTAAAGCTTATGACGCAACGCTTCTTTATAAAGATAAGCTATGGTGGCTTTTTGCCAACGTGGTAGAAAGCGACGGTATATCTTCATGGGACGAGCTTTTTATATTTTCTTCCCCCGCACTATTGTCTGAACAATGGAAACCACACACACAAAATCCTGTAATAAGTGACTGTAGGTCATCTAGGCCTGCGGGAAAGATATTCGAAAAAAATGGCCGTATATATAGACCATCGCAAAATAGTAGCATACGTTACGGTTACGGATTAAAAATAAATGAAATTATTGAATTAAATCAAGAAAAGTACGAGGAACGCTTAATCTCGGAGGCCTTGCCTGATTGGGACAGTTCCATCATTGGGCTACACACTTTTAACAGAGAAGGTAACCTCAACATAATTGACGCTATATATAAGCGAAAAAAATAAACTATCGATTATAATCCATATATTTCATATAATAAAAACATTAAATTACACTAAATAAATAAGTAGCGATAACAAAATAATGAATTCTAATAAAGATAAGTTGAATGTATGCCAAGTTGTCAATAATTTGGATGCTGGTGGGTTAGAGAAAATTGCTATCAGCCTTCATAATGGGATACAAAATCAAGAAATCAATAGCTTTCTTATTTGCTTAGATGGCCCTGGAAGCTTATATCCCCAGGTAGAGAAAAACGCCTGTAACCACCTTATATTAGAGAAGCCTGCTAACAGTTTTTTTTCCAAATTCCCCATATTCAATTTATTGAGATTTCGTCGCTTTATTACTTCAAATAAAATTAATGTAATACATGCTCACAATTGGGCGGCGCTTATATATAGTGTTACCGCGACAAAAGGGTTATCACGTAAACCTAAAATTGTGTTTTCTGAGCATAACCAAATCAACCGAGCCACCATCAAAGAAAAAACAAGGTTTCTTAAATATTTACAATGCGCAAACTCAAAATTAATGGTATCGAAGAACCTTCAAGACATATATATTAAAACATATGGAATTTCTTTAAAAACAGAGGTTATGTATAACGGTATAGATGGTAAACGTTTCAACCCCGAGACTATCGGTACACCTAGCAGAAGTGAATTATTACCGGTTTCTTCTGGTGATTTTGTTATCGGTACCGCTGTTGTTCTTTCAGAGCAAAAAGGCCTTAAGTACTTTATAGAAGCGGCGGCAAATGTCTGTGCTATAACCTCTGACGTAAAATTTATTATTGCGGGTGATGGTCCATTAAGAGAAGAACTTGAAGCATTAGCTGAATCTTTAGGCCTCAGCAAACGTTTGTTTTTTATTGGTTATCAATCCGAAATACCCTTAATTGTTTCATGTTACGATGTTTACCTAATGACCTCATTATGGGAAGGATTACCTTTGTCGTTAATAGAAGCACTAGCGCTTGGTAAGCCAGTAGTTGCAACAGATGTCGGTGGCAATGCCGAAGTTGTATTAGATAAAGAAAATGGTTTTATCGTTCCACCTATGGCCGTTGATAAAATAACGGAAGCGTTAACTGAAATGGTAAATAACAGGCATAACCTTACACAATATAAATCACGCAACGTTGAACGCTTTACAAGTACATTTAGTTTAGAAAAAATGTTAGAACAACATGTTAGTATTTATATAGAAAAGCATTAAATAAAACTGCATTCCATACATTTCTACTTTCAAATTTCATAGGATTAAAGCGTTGAATCAAATAAAACTAATTATTTCTATTTTCTTCAAAGGATTCATTTACGTTCTGGCCAAAGCCGTTCCTAAAAACAAGTCAACTTGGGTATTTGGTGCTTGGTTTGGTGATAAATATTCAGATAACCCAAAAGTGTTTTTTGAGTATGTAAATAAACACTGTCCGCACATTGTACCTATATGGATAAGTAGCAATAATTTACTTATCGACAAATTAAGGACGAAAGGTTTTCGTGCATACCACATGCATAGTTTACATGGCGTTTACTATCAAATGCGATCATCTTTTGCATTTGTATGTCAGGCGCATGACGTAGACCTTTTCGCACCAACGTTAAGCCGACGAACTAAAATAGTTAACCTTTGGCATGGCCTGCCTCTAAAAAAAATAATTTATGATGAATTTGGTCATTTAGAAACTAAAAAAAATCTAAAGGGTCGAATTATTGACCGATTGACTCCCTATGTACACATGAGAAATGATTATTTGATAGCGACCAATGAACGTACTCAAAAAACCCTAGCAGGTGCATTTCGGCTACCTATTGAAAAAGTATTAATTACGGGCTTCCCTAGAAACGACGTATTTGTAGATTCATCACTTACACCAAACGTTAAAGCAGATGGCCCTTATAAAGTTATTTATATGCCAACAATGAGAAAACAAAACAATGCCAGTAATGCATTATTTGAAGATTTTGGATTTGATATAGAAAAAATATCAGCAGCATTAAACAGCCATAATATTGAACTGGTATTGAGGCTACACCCAGTGAATAGCCCGCCGGAAAAACTCCAAGAAAAAATAAATATCCTAAACAATATTCGTTTTGATTCTAGCGATGATATATACGATACCATTGCCTCATATGATTGCCTTATTACCGATTACTCAAGTATTTATTTTGACTTTTTGCTTTCTAACAAACCTATTCTTTTTGCACCTTTTGATTTAGCAAATTACAAATTAAAAGAAAGAGAACTTTATTATAAATATGAAGATGTTACGCTAATTCCCTACTCATTCAATTGGGATGAACTCATTAATAACGTAGTTGACCTAAAAAACACCGCAAACGACACCTATATGGATAGAAAATACGTAGAACTTCAAACGATGTTTCATGGTACCCATAATTCAGAATTATTCTCTAAGCAGTTAATAGATACGGTAGAGCGGCTTTAACGCTATCGCTAAGAACTTACAAAACCACTTAAAATTAAGTGGTTTCCTACAATCAGAACCAATGCGCTACAGAAATTATAATAATTTAAGACTTTCAATAATAATATTTTCACAGCCTTTTGCATTAGATTTATTCGCAACAAGTAAATCGGTATATCTTTGCCTCCGCTGAGAGTATTCCATGGGATTTTCTATACTGCGTATTATTGCACTTTTTATTTCTTTATAGTTTTCTACTTCTATTCCCAAATCTCGATATTTATATTCGATGCTTTGTTCATTATAATTTTTGTAACTGAACCTTGTAGGGCTATTAAATAGAATTACGGGCTTATCAAACGCTGCAAACTCCATAATTGCCGAAGATACATCCGAGATCATTATATCTGCCAACACAATCAAGGGTGTAAGATCTAAACCTTGAATAAAAGTAATTCTTTCATCATTCTTTGCCAATTTTTTGTACATTTCCACATATTCTGGTTTAGTCGAACCGTGTAGCTTTATTAAAATTTTTACATTCGCATTTGGAATGAAGTCTGCAATAGAATGTTTAACAAAGGGAATTAACGATAGTTCATCATTGAATGTAGGTGCAAATAAGACATACTTTTTATCACTTTGTGGTAAACCCAACGATAACTCTACAGCTTCTCTGGTTATTGATTCATCAAATAGATTATCTAATTTGGCCATTCCCGTTACAGAAATAGGCGTTGAAATCACATTCGATAACACTTCTTTATGTGCGATGCCCGGCACACAAACAAGATCAGCCTTTTCTTCACGACGCGCTAATTCGGTGTCCATATAATATTGGCCTTTCGATAGAATGCCATGCCCGACATTAACAATCTTGCCACAATCATCGATCCAGTCATAAACTGCATCTGCAATAAATGTGATAGCTGCCCTCGCATGTTGCGGACATATACACATTTTTTCACCAAACGTCTTGAGATAACTTAGCTCCGACTTAGAAAAACCAGCACGAATTCTCGGTTCGTAAGATTTGTAACCAAAATAAACCTCAATTTCTGGATGTAATTCTTTTAGCTTTTTATAAATAGGTATTAACACTGGAATATGTGTATTTTTAAAAAAGTAAAATAATACTGTTTTGTTTCCGGTTTTTTGATGACTATTTCTTCGGAATAGCTTGTTTAATTTCCGAGATACCTTTTCATGTAAAAGCCCACCACTTAGTCTAAACCGTTCATTATTTAACCCCATAATAAAGCCTACAATTCCTTTACTATTTCAATTAACTCTGTCGTAGAAATAGAAGGTGTACGTTCTAAATATACAACGTCGCAAATATTTTTATACTCATCAAATTTACCCGCCCAATCGTCTCCCATCACTAACAAATCGGCTTCAAATTGTTCAATATATTCTCTTTTGAGTTCGAGCGACTCTTCAAAAAAAACTTGATCAACACATTTTAATGCTGCCACTATTTCAGCTCGACTGGCTTGTTGACATACCGGGTAACGTTGTTTTTTTGAAAAATTAAGTGCATCAGTAGAAATACCTACGGTCAAATGATCGCCAAGTGCCGCTGCTCTTTTTAATATATTTAAATGGCCGACATGAAAGATGTCAAAAGTGCCAAAGGTTATAATTTTTTTCATTCAAATATTCCTTTATTTATGAGTTAATACTACGTTTAAATTTTTGCAACTGATGCAGAAGAGCGTTTGGAATAACGCTTAACAAGTTATACTTTAACAAAATAGATAAATTAAATTGCAACGCATTAGCATCATAAAGTGCTTTTTTCGCCAAGTTAAATAAACCGTCGTTCATATAATCTGAGTAATACTTTATATGCACATAGCTCTCTATAAGCTTCCAATTAACATTCAACGTTAATTCATTAATGTGAACAAATTCTTGTAGTTCTTGTAAACAAAAAAGTTCCGCGTTGTGCATAGCTAGATTGTTTAATGAATAATTTTCTCCATGATAAATGTGGGTGGCAAGTGCCCCGGGAACAAAGTCGAAATCAGCGACTAAAGAGACTCGCAGCCAGACATCCCAATCATCTACTCCCATTAAATCCCTTTTTTCATTAAAGCCACCTACTTTGACAATGATGCCTTTTCTAACAATTACAGAACACGTAGGAACCAAATTTTCTCGAATTAAAGAATTAAACACACTACCACGCCCATTTTGGGCTTCAATAACTATTTTACTTCTGAAAGGGTAGGTCACTTCCTTGGTTATTAATGAATATACTAGCCCAACACTATCATTAGAAAATAAAGGGATTTGTTTCTGCAGCTTGTTTGGTTCCCAGAAGTCATCCTGATCGCAGAATGCAATAAACTCCCCTTGAGCTAAATTAATACCATAATTCCGCGCATTGGCTATGCCACCATTTACCTTGTCTAAAACTCTAATTCTATTATCTTTCTCTGCTAGCTGCTGAATAAATGCTAACGATGTATCTGTAGAGCCATCATTTATTAATAAAACCTCGAAACTTTTAAACGATTGAGCGAGTAGCGTATCAAGTGTATTACTTATATATTTAATACCGTTATAAACGGGCACGATAATCGATACTATGGGGGCTTGCATATATATTCCAATTTTATTTATTCAAATGTAACGTTATAGCTTATCAAATATCTGTTTAGTTTTAGCTTTTATAGGGCTCAAATATTCATTAAGTGCTTTTAAATTTACAGCTAATGTATTTAATCAATTGTTCCTTAAAATCATCATGCAAGAGTAGGTAGATGGTAAATAATACAATAAATAGCTCAACAATCAATCCTGACATTATTAACCCTCCCCAGCCTAAATCAGGGATACTTTCAATACAATATTTACCAACTAAGATAAATAATCCATATAATATGCACACGAGTAAAAACTCTTTTAACATAGGGAATACTGGCCGATTACAGTAACGTTTATACAAAATAAGATGTAGAATAACATTTGATATAAAAAAACCAATAGCAGTGCCAATAGCTATCCCAAACAACCCATAATAGGTGCCAAACCATATTGACAAAATAATATTAAATATTGCACCGACAAGGCTTACTATTGATAAAAGCTTATGCTTTGCCTCTGCCAATAAAACGGAGGTAATTGGTCTTGAAACAGCCCTGCAAATATAAGCAAAACCTAATGATACTGACAAATAGGCAACTGCTGAGTACTCACCCCCAATCCAGAGACGAATAAAACTTTCTGAAAAAATGGCAAGCGGTGAAAATAAAATAACCACAACAACATAATTAACACTAAAAATCTTTTTTATTGTCTCTTCTGTATTCACCTTTTGTGCTGTCAATTTGATAATCATTGGGTGAAAAACTCCAACCAAGGCATTAACGAGTCCTTCAACCTGTGCAACTAAACGCGAAACAACGCTATATAGCGCGACCATTTTCAATCCTAACAAATGCGTTATTATTATGGGATCTACACGGCCATTTAGGCTCTTTGCTAGCGACATTGCTATCACATGTTTCGAAAAGGCAAATAACTCTCGCACCTCATTCCAACTCACTAATTTTTTGTCAAATTGTAAACTTTTATGAATTTTTTTTGCGTAATATATTTTTAAACATTGAGTAACAATATCTGCACCAATTGTCGCCAATACGGCACCATATATATTCAGCTCTTTGACTAAAACATATATTAAAACGACTCTAACGATAGTATTTAAAGAGCTAATGTTCGCATCAATATCCATTCGAAGGTGCGCGGTATACAGCCCATGAAAAGCGTACATTAAAAAGTCCCAAAATACCTTTATGGCTAGTACACTAAGTGCAACGGTTGTTGTTGTGTAATTTAATTCATCAACACCGAGGAGAGAGGGAAAAAAGGCGATAAGTAAAATACATAACGCTGCAGTGAGCCCTAAAACACTAAAGAGAACAACTGCTACTGAGAATGTAGCATTAACCCTTTGGTTATCATTACTAGCAATTGCAATGCCAATATTTCTCTGAACAGCAGAAGAAAAACCCATATCAACAAATTTGAACCAGCCAAGTGTTGATAAAATTAATACCCATAACCCATAGTTATCATCACCTAAATTATAGATCAAAAAGGGCGTTAGCAATATCGACACGATCATTTCTAGTGAAATTTCTAGAAATCTAAAAGACGAACTTTTAAGAAGCTTCTTTTTCATTGATAAATAAAGGCCATTTTATGAAACATAATATTTGTTTCGTGAATTATCCCATCTGCCCAATAACATTTATTGATTACAAAGCGCCATCGCGGATATAGGAATCTACTTCATCACCAAAGCCTATTTTTTTAATTACTTTTTGCATAGCGATATTGTCCTCTTTGGTATCGATGTATAAGTTCTCTGGATGATAATCGTTTATTAACCGATGAATGCAATTAGCTAATGCGATAGTTGCGAAACCTCTCCCTCTATAATTCCCATCAGTGAAGACAGGCCCGATTACGCAATCTTTGCCACCTATAGAATAGTGATTGCAACTACCGAATGTTACTTCCCCATCTGAAACTATCTGCCCTTCGCATGTTAATGCATAATATAACTTACCTTTAAAAGACACTTTCAATATCAACTTTAAGAGGTAAAGTGAAAGACCATGCCTTTTAAGTAAATAACTCCAATAGTTAGCAACATCAGATATATTCTTGAGTAATTTGAAGTTAGTATTGTCGTGATTAGTG
>Ga0105356_10004127_pt1 | contig 14077 bp, 12 predicted proteins | sample GOMGulsemesocosm_3_FD_83502 | JGI IMG/M metagenome (GOLD analysis project Ga0105356, IMG submission 83502) | Methane-oxidizing microbial communities from mesocosms in the Gulf of Mexico - GOM9D Gulf of Mexico | ecosystem: Environmental > Aquatic > Marine > Cold seeps | place: Gulf of Mexico...
ATTGTGGGCTTTCCGCCATAATAGCCTTTGCGGCGCTTATAACCGATTTGGGCTTTGATACTGGCTTGTTGGCAGAGTCTTGCCACCTTATTAGGACTGCAATCAATACCCAGCTCTTGAAGATCGGCATGGAGTTTACGGTAGCCATAGACACAACCGCTTTCCATCCACAGTTGTTTCAGTGTGGCTATTAGCCGCTCATTGCGTTGTGTTCGTGCTGATTTTGGTGTCTTGAGCCAGGCATAGTAGCCGCTACGCTCAATACGCAGTGCGCTACATAACGTGCGTACGGCGAATTGCTGGCGCTGAGCCTTCACAAAGGCATACTTTATCCTGACTCCCTTGCGAAGTATGCCGCTGCCTTTTTTAGGATATCTCGCTCTTCCGTCATGCGGCGTAGCTCTGCTCGTAGCCGCTTATTTTCTGAAGCAAGTGAGTCTTGATCAGCTCGCTCGGTTTTCGGTATTTTAAATCGATTAACCCAGTTGTAGAGCGTCTTGTCTGAGATGCCTAATGTTCAGCCACTTCCCTGATCGGGTAGCCTCGCTCAATTACCTGAGCGGCAGCTTCTTGTTTGAATTCTTCTGTAAATTGACGACGTTTGTTCATGCTTCCTCCGATGGTTCATTTTTACCATGCGGAGTGTTTAGAGTCATGGGGGCTATTCAGTTCTAATCAAGAAAACTAATGGTAGACGATCTTGCCTTTAATCAAAAAGTCTCATTTCTCGGGGAGCACTTAGGATTCTTTGACGCTAGTTTTTTTAGATGCAAGAAAGCACTTTCAAGCCTTGGAAGCAAATCAGCCTCCCCACCAAAATAGTTAAAATATGCGAAAGCTTTAGTCCTATGTCTGGAGTACATATAAATCACATCTTTCGCCATAGATGAGTTCAATGGAATCCAAAATAAAGGGCCAAGGTTTCTAACGTCTTTTCTTACACTAAGCTCTGTATTAGTACCAGCAAAAGAGTTTGAAATCTGTGAATATTTAAATTCAAGAATATATGTGGTTTTAGTTTTGTCAGGTATATGCTCGTATGTAGTGAGAATAGATTTCATAGAGCATTCGCCTAACTCTATATAATTCCCTCTTGATTCTGGCGTATTCCACGACACATAGTAAACGCCATTATATTTCTTGATCCCTTCTGAGTATGATTCAAATTTACTCATAATCCAGTTACGAGTTTCCTGAAAAGTCGGCTCAGCTACAGCTGAGGTCGGCAAGATGGAAAATGTCATACCCAACACCCAAAAAATACTTATTAGATACTTTTTATAATTTGTCACTTGTTACAAAACTCCAGATTTATTTAAAGTCGCCAGAATTATAATGGTTACTAGTGTAGTGGCCTATAGCTAACAGTCCTGCCAATTCGAGGTTCTCTAAACTATTTACTCAAAAACCTCTTTGCCTTTAGTGAAAAAGAAGTTATTCCTCCCATTCAAAGAGAAAAATTGTATCGGCAGTACGACTCTGTCACCGGCACCATTATTTTAATAGACAATAATTGATATTCTTCATTAATCCAACCGAACAAGCTTGCCTGACACCAATTGGTAAAAAACCTGCTCACAAGGGGCATCCTCAAAACATTCAGTGTTTTGGACCAACAGCTGACTATCTGCTCGGTATTCAACCCCCGTTCGTGCGCTAAGTTCTGCAACGACTTTACCGGATATGGCATCCGTGATAACAATCACCTGACACTCCGTTCCACAGCCAGACTCCATGAGCGAATAGTGCCCCGCGAAGTTCGCCCCAGCATCTAATTGCTGGCGAATACGTGTAGGGAGGATCTGAGCGATGTCATCACTCTCTGTATCCAGCTCTGCAATTGAACCAACAGAAATTGGTTTAATTGGGTAATCTGAAAAACGATACTCATGGGTCTTTTTCACGCGAAAGTAATCGAGCGAAATCTCGACCCTATGATCAGAATAGGGATTAAACAGCCCTTTAAGGCCATTACCAACAAGCTCAATATCATCACTGAGATAGAGAGGCGTATTTGAGTCACCTGGCGTAATATTATAAAAAGATGTCCATTGACCGCTCCACTTATTCTCAACCAACAACACGCCCCAGGAAGCCCAAAGCTCGAGAGACGTCACCTTTACGATCCGCCAATGGTCATCTGCATCCAGTTCCTTGATTACCAGTTTCGGGGCGAAATAATCTATTTCCTCTTCACTATCATCATCCGGGCTCGTTTCACTCGGCATCAAGCCGCTAATTTCGCCAAGCAGCCCCTCAAGTTCATCATATGAAAACTGACGCGTTGGTATTGGCTTTCCTGATTGAATAAAAGGCTCAAGATCAGTTGGCGTAAGCGATGGCCTAAGCTGTTTGAAAACATGTTCACGCTTGCGGCTCTTTTTCTCTACTTGCTGCTCACTGGCAATTCCGCCTTCCATGTCACACAGAGGGGCTAAGTAGCGTTCTGCGATAACTTGGTGCTGAAAGCTCTGGCTGTTCGGATCATAGTAAACAAACAGCATATCTTCTAATTCACCATTAGCCGTTCCACCAGCAACCATTCGGAACAGCAACCGGTGCCGACTATCAGGCCCACGGCAAACTTCTTCTAACTGGACATAGTCAAACCAGACTTCTTCAGAGGAAGCGATCACTTGGTCCTCATAATTAACAGAGAACTCCTGATCAGTCCCTTTAGAGATGAGAGCGCTGCCTTCTGTTTTCTCTAACCAAATTTCCTCATCTGTAGCCGTGGGGTCATCAAAGTCACCCTGACCAACGTAAACAACGAGGCTGTCGATTTTATTTGGATCAATAAAGCTGGCTTCAATAACCTGGCGTTGAAGCAGGCCAATATGCTCGACTGGCTGAATGGTCACCTGTGCCGCATTACTGGCTGAGCTAAACACAAAAATAAACATAAAAAGAATGACCGCTAAATGTCGATGCGACGGTTGATTCAATTGCTGTTCCATAAATAACTATCTCTTAATTATCCATTAATATCGCCCCTCAGAAATCAGGCCAAGTCACTTACCTTAGCGGCAGTGTCTTGTTTGAGCCCTTCTGCAAATTGACTGCGTTTGCTCACGCGTCCTCCGGTGGTTCATTTTCACCATGCGGGGCGTCTAAAGTCATGAGGTTTATTCAGTAACGCTTAAAGCAGAAGTGACAGCGAAGCTGGCGTCCTTTCGGCTTACCGTGCTTATGTTTTCAGCGCTTTTTACAACTATGGTGATTGGTTGATCTGCCCCCACAAACCCAGACCACTCCTCTATTCAATTTGTAGCGATCTTCGTACTGCTGGAGTGACAGCAAACCATGAGTAACATACTTACGTATCGAGTTGTAAAAGCTTTCAACAACTGCATTTTCATAACAACTTCCGTGTCCACATACCCTACTGCTAGTTGTAAGCAAATACGTACAGGGAGGATTACCGCTACTGTCAGAAAGGTAAACTCAGCCCCTACTCTAACGACCCCGGACCAAACGGAAACCAATACTATCAACGGCACCAATACTAATATTCCAGCCGCGAAACGCTGAACGCAGATAATCCTGTTTTGTGTCCCAGGAGCCTCCGCGAATCATACGCTCCGAGCAATCACCATCCGTCCAAGCACTGCCATTGCTCGGCGCGCCATTGTAGCTCGTATTCAAACAGTCCTGCGTCCATTCCCACACATTGCCATGCATATCATACAAACCAAAGGCATTCGCACTAAATGACTTAACCAGGGCCGTTTTACTATCACCCAACTGGCTATCACAATCATTACAGTTAGCACGCCCTGAACCAATATTATTCCCCCAACTATATCCTTTCGTACTGCCCGCTCGGGCCGCATACTCCCATTCAGCCTCGCTGGGCAAGCGATAGTTTTTTCCTGTTTGCTGACTCAACCATTTCGCATAATCATTGGCATCCTGCCAACTCACATTGATCACCGGGCGAGTACCTCGTCCCCAACCTTCATCATCATTTATACGTTTAGTTTTACCCGTTGCAGCAACAAATTGATCATAATCGGCAAAGGTTACCTCATGTCTCATCATCGCTAGCCCTTGATCAATAGCCACTCGATGCACTGGCTTTTCATTATCTTCACCCTCGCTACTACCCATCATAAAACTGCTCGTGGGTAACTGCACCATCTCGGGACCTTCGCCACCATCCGTCAATCGATCCTTAAAAATGCTGCCGGCTGTACGAGAGGGGGCTACATCAGTCCACAGCTGTGCTGTAGTCGGTTGGCCTTCCTCGACTGCGGGATAGTCACTACTTTGAAAATACCACCAATAACCACCAACCAATAAAAACACAGTCACAGTTAGAGCCAAAAAAATCTTATTTTTAACTATTGAGTTCATTACACATTCCTTATAAATCAACGCTCTATTTAATTAGCTCTCAGAAAAAGAAATCTGTTCGTCAAGCTCAATCACCCTGCAGTCCATAACAGAGAAATCTCAAGCATCTCCGAAAGGTGATCTATCAAAGGTGAAATAGGCGTGTTCAATAATATCGATACTCGTTATGTCCTATTAAGACGACACTACTTATAACCAAGCCTTATTAATTCTTTTTCTACCTCTTGAGCAGCGATAGGACCTACTTTTCTGCCCCAATTTTTGGCTATTCGAATAATATCTTGCGTAATAGGTTGCACTGCAGCTGAGTACTTTCTGCCAATGGGCGACTCAAAGAATTCAATTAGCTCCGCTATCTCCGAATGCGTGTAATATTTATCATAAAGGGGAATCGCTGCATTAAATAATTCCGGCGCTAACTCTAGAGTCACTTTCCTTACAACTGTTGAAATTGCATTCTCTGCATCAGCAGGCATATTTGGAATTTGTTTTCTTTCCTGCGCAATAATAGCTGGCACCATGAGGTCTGCCATTGTCCCAGACATAGCTGAAACATCTAACAACTCCATAAGCCGTTGAATATCTCGCTCCTTTTCCTGTGTGATTGCATGACTTGGTAGAGCTAAAGATAGTAAGCATGCAATAACAAAATAACTGCATAATTTTAGCATTCCGTTTCTCCTTAATTTTGTAAATATATTGTATGGCAAGATTGAAGTTGATCGTTGAAGTAGCAAGAGATGAATTGTTTGGAAAACACAACTCTTTAGATACTTACAAAAAAGAGGGGCTACAGCCCCCCTTTCCTATACTTCTATTTAGCGTTTAAATAACACCGGATTAAGCTTGGCCGCGTGGGCGCAGCTTTTCTGGATCGTAGAATGGCAGCGCTGAAACAGTTGCAGTGCAGTCGATCGCACCTTTAACTTCAACTTTAGTACCAACGTCGGTGCCGGGCTTCAGGTAGCACAGAGCAACAGACTTGTTCAAACGAGTTGAAAACAGAGCCGCAGTCACATAACCCACTTCTTCACCGTTAGCGAAGATTTTTTCGCCACCGGCAATTGGCTCACCACAGGCAACGTCTGTGTCACAAACGATACCGGAGAAGATCTTGGTTTCGTTGCCTTTACGCGCTTCGTTAGCCGCTTTACCAATGTAGTCGCCTTTCTCTTTACCAACAGACCAGCCCAGACCAGCTTCCCAAGCAGATTCGTTTTCAGAAACGTCAAATGGATGAAACAGCAGTGCAGATTCGATACGCAGGATGTTCAGGCCTACGAAAGACAGTGGCATAACACCTTTGTCTTTGCCCGCTTCTAGGATTGCGTCCCACAGGTCACCAACAACGTCAGCAGTAGCGAAGATTTCGTAACCACGCTCACCGGTGAAACCCGTGCGAGAAACGATTGCAGGCTTACCGAAGATCGTTGTTTCCATTTGGTGGAAGAACTTCAGACCAGCGATGTCGCCCGGAGAGTTAGCATCCAGAATTTCGTGAGCGATTGGGCCCTGTAGAGCGATGATGTGCAGGTTATCGTCATCTTCAACGGTTACGTCTTTGCCCGCTGTTGCTTTAGCCATAGCAGTGTCAGAGTCGCCAGTACCAGAAGCAATCAGGAAGTGGTCGTCAGCTAGACGATAAACGATTACGTCATCAGCAACACCGCCTTCTTCAGTCAAAATTGTAGAGTAACAGGATTTACCTGGGAAGATAACGTCCATGTTACGTGGCAGCAAGTAGTCAACTACTGCCGCAGCATCTGGGCCTTTAACGTGCTCGCGACGCAGACCAGATAGGTCGATTAAACCCGCAGCGTTACGGGTTGCATCAGCTTCTTTGTCTGGGTCAGTGGCGTAAGTCCAAGCTACGCCCATGTCGTTCCAGTCAGCCATTGTTGCGCCAAGAGCTTCATGACGACCAGTTAATACAGATACGCGATTTCCCATTTTAAATTCCTCTAATTAAGATAAAAGCCAATCAAGGCATATAAAGTTTTTGATATTGTGAGTCGTAACTCACAACTAGATTAAACGCCACCTAAAAGGCTGCGGTTTCCTTACAAGTTAATGTCTTCTCTGCGACTGTCTCCACATCCCTGTGGTTTAAAAACCTCTCCTTTAGCTAACATCGCTTTAAGTTATCGGCTTAGAGCTGACCGAATGCCCGTTGACCACAATAAAAGGCCAGCCCGTAGGAGTCAGAAGAAAAGGTGATGGTATCTCCTTTATCAAAACTAACGGCGTCACCTGGCGTCAACGTAACCGTTTTTCCTGAAGCGTCGGCAAGGACCATTTCGCCCTCCAGCATGATTTTTGACTCCTCGTAACTGTAGGTGTACTCAAGAGCATCACCTTTCTCCATACGGAACAGACCGCAGGTGATTGGCTTCTTTTTATTATCAGAAACGGTAATATCTTGAAGGTACGCATTGACGCCATCAATATTCAGCGAGGCAACATTTTTATGCTGGACGCTATCAAAATGCTCCATTTTGGCAAACGTTTGACCACTAAAAGCAACTGTGGCTGAAACGGCAAAAGTACAAAATATTTTTTTCATTACTTTTCCTTATCGCGTCTAACTCCAACATCAAGCTGGATTCGACGCGTTATTATTTTTACATTGTTAAAGTCTGTTCTAACTCACCTGTTGAAAATACCCCAACAAGAAATTAGCGAGAACTCCGAGCAACCAATACCTCACCTTAAGAACCACCTACATCAATGCTCGGAGAACATGTCCACGAAAACATCACGAGGCCATGCACTCACTACAGAGATATAAAGCATCATAAAAATGTCAGATTTGTTACACGTAGATACAACGAATGGAAAAGGAAAATATGGGAATTTATTTTTGTTTTCACAAAAATAGGTAGGATCGTAAATTATTATTTAATGCAATTTACTCTCGAATACTTATATAAGGTAGAAGAGTGATAACAGAGAATTTCAACCTTCTCGTAAGGCCTCTATATCATTAATGATCGCAGCAAGAGTTCCGCCACCAAACCCCTCCAGGTCTGTATAAATTTTTTCATACTCACCTCTTTTTGAGTCAATCAACTGAACAACCGTAGAGATGGACAAGTCATCCTCATCAGACAGTAGAGAACATACATATTCAGCAGCCCAAACAATGTCTTTAGCGTAATTGTGCCCATTCATGGAATACCGGCCACTGAAATAGTGATTCCATCCAGCCTCTTTATGTTTGTCACAGATGTTAATGATTTTTTTCTTTAATCTAAGATCAGCCTTTGCGTAAGAGCTGGAGCTTGCTGCTCGCATAATATCGTCAGCGGGTATTGAGGCGTCGGTTTCGGGAGCCTCTATCTGAACCGGAATAGCCCCGTCCTCAGGCTTTTTTCTTATCTGCAAAGACTCAGAAAGCTCTTCTTCATTGCTCCCCTTAATCTCAGCAATCAAACGCCTCTGTTCATCTGAGAAATCGCTGAGTTGAGGAACCTGTGCCGCGCTAATGTACCCCAAAACAGTATTCCAGCGTTTACATAGCCAACGAGTGTTCCGGCACGAAAAATTACTCCTCTTTGTCTAGTGTGAGTGTAAGTACGGATTTTCAACGCACTCCAGTCTCGCCTCTGATTGCACTTTACCTAGCGATGCGCAACTACACTAGGCAAGCACTACGATACTGGGAACAACGCTATTCCCAAAGAATCTGCAAAGAAAAACTTAAACTAATCACCGTAAAGTGTTTAGAGTTATAGGTGCTAATCAAACGAATGAAAAGGAAAACATGGGGAGTTATATTTTCACAACCTAAGGGGTAGAGAGTAAACTGCCCCCCTCACGGCTTTTAAAATACAACCGCCAACAACAACAAATAGTGACGGAACACACCCAGCGAATGAACCTCATTTATCTCCGGTTTTTTACAGTAAAGTATGCCCAGCTGTTATCTGTTTTTTTAATCTTCTTGTTTTCAGTTCCCGTTGCTTCTGCCGAGGAACTTTTTGATTATCGACTATACAAAGCAAAGAAGTACGGTGATGCTGGAAATTACCCTTTAGCCATCGAATGGACAAAAAAAAGCATTCGTTATTCACAGAAAAAATTTGGTAATACCAGCCAAAAAACACTGATCCCAATGGGTAACCTTGCTTTTTATCTTGATGAGTCTGGGCAAGATGAAGAAGCAGAAAAAGCCTACTTAAACAGCATTGCATTAAGCAAATTGGTCTTAGGGGGTACTGACGCTTCCACGATGATCCTTTTGAAAAACTTAGGGTTATTCTACCAGGGGCGTAACCAACATAAAAAAGCTACAACTTATCTCGCTGAATCATTAGCTATACGAAAAAAACTTCAGGGACCTCACTATCTAGACACCCTTGTCTCCACATTGCAGCTAGCTCATAGCTATCTCGAGGTTGAGCAGTTTGAACCAGCTATTTCTTTACTTTCAACTAATATAGACGCGATGCTAAATGTTTTTGGAGAACCTCAATTTGAGATACTCAAGAACATCGACTACGAATACATTTGTACTCTTCAAAAAGACTATATCCCCTCCTTAGCTCTGCTCGAACAAACCTATTCATTAATGAACAAAATCAAAACAGAAAAAGATAGCAGCGTTATCTATTGCATGACTCAGCTAGCCACACTGTACGGTATAAACGAGCAATTTGATAAAGCAGAAGCCCTGTCCGAAAAGCAGTTAGTTCTAGCAAGAAAAATGTATGGCCCTAATCATTTCTATACACTATTCAGCCAAACATCCTTGGCTAAAGCGCTCAGTATGAGTGGCAATAACAATCATGCAGAAGCCCTTCTTCTAAAAGTTCTTTCTTTTCTTAAAAAAGATTCAGCCCTAAACATTCAAAAAAATCTTGAGAAAAGGCAACAACTCCACCGTATGGCTCTAGGAGATTTGGCTAATATTTACATAAAACAGCGACGTTATGGGCAGGCAAAGTCACTACTTGAAAAAAAACTATCTTTAAGGCTAAAGAACGACGAGGAAGATTTCGAATCGCTAGAGACTAAACGTTCAATTGCAATCGTAGTCGAAGCCCAAGGTCATTATGACCAAGCCTACAGCCTATTTATAGAGAACTTCCTTACCTCCAAAGAATTATTGGGTTTGAACCACGCTGTTACTCTTCTTAACATGTCAGACTTGGCAATGGAACACAGTCTGCGAGGAGAACATAACCAAGCCATATCTCTTTACTCAAAAGTTTTGGAAATTACAAAAGAAGAAAATCATAAAGGAAAAAAACTGGACATCATCTCTCCAGTGGCTAGTTTGGGGAACGCCTACGTCAAGCAAGGATCCTATGACTTAGCAGAACCTCTTTTTTTACAGGCTTTAACTCTTAGCCGTGAAAAATCAGATATATCACACCCCAGAAAACAGGATATTTTAAGCTCCCTGATACACCTATACCTTCAAACAGGTCAGCCAAAACAAGCAGAGCTTTTTTATAAACAGAGGCTGTTAACCACATCCTCTTTAATACAAGAGTCATTATGGTCAGCTGGAGAGAAAACTCGAGATGCCTATCTTAAAAAATATCGGGCAGATGACTATATGGCTTTAACTCTTTTTGATCAAAGCCCTAGCCATGACAACGCTCATCGAGCCTTAGCCCTTTCGTTAACTCGTAAGGGTGTGCTTCTGCAGATTGCCTCCCAGGTCCAGGCGGTTAGTCGTAGTACAAACGATCCTGAATTACGCGAACTTGCACAGTCATTGATGGATAATCGTCAACAGCTAGCCTCCCTCACGCTTTCTGGAAAAGCTAAACCAGAATACCTTCAAACTTTAAGTGAGCTGATCAATCAACAACAAGCCAAGCTCGCGCGTTACGTTCAACAATTAGCACAAAGTAGTCAATCAGTTTCACCTGAGCAAGTAATCCAAGGGTTAGCTGAGCATTCGGCCTTTATTGATTTTCTAATCTACCGATCATTTTCTCCAAACAAAAAAGAAACACGGCTCCCCAAACAGTTGTTGGCGTTAGTCGTAACCAAAGATAGTCCAATAAAACTCGTTTCATTAGGCGCCCTGGCTCCAATAGAAGCGGATATTAAAAAATTACAAAAAAGTATGGCGCGTGCAAGCGAAAAAACTGGATACGACACGCACTTATCAAACTTATATCAATCTATTTGGAAGCCACTTCAACCCTATATAAAAGACCGTAAACAGGTTTTTGTCGCGCCTGATGGAGCTTTAAATGTACTGCCTTTTACAGCACTGATCGATGATAACCAGCAATATTTGATTGAATCTGTTAACGTGAAAATCGTGTCTTCTGGTCGAGATATCGTCTTACCTCCGAGCAAAGCAAGCACTACTAGCCCTGCAATCTTTGCGGGTGCCCTATACGACCCCTCTCAAGCTAAATCATATTCTTCTGGTGAATTAGCTAAAAGATCTCAGACCGTCTCGAAAAGAAAAGGCAATCTACACTTCGGCCCTCTTCCTCACGCTCTTGAAGAGGGGCAGCGCTTGAGTGAACTGTTGGAAGCATATGGAGAAACACCCGATTATTATGAGTTAGCAGATGCAACGGAGCGGGCGCTTAATCAAATCAAATCACCTCGTATTTTACACTTGGCGACACATGGCTTTTTTCTGGAGGATTTACCCGTTCCAGAAGCTGATAGTTATTCAACCAGAAAAGAACTACCCAAAAACAAAACTAGAGACCCCGCCCCGTCTGCCGTAACTAACCCCCTATTACGTTCCGGGCTTGCTCTAGTGAATGCAAATATCGCCATCCAAAAGGATGTCACCCAAGACGGTGTGCTCACGGCTGAAGAGGTCCTAAATCTAGAGTTATCGGGCACAGAGCTTGTTGTATTATCGGCTTGCGAAACCGGTTTAGGAGAAGTCACCGTGAGTCAGGGAGTTTACGGTCTTAAAAGAGCCTTTCAGGAGGCCGGAGCACAGTCCGTGATGTCGACACTTTGGAGCGTAAATGATGAAAGTAGCAAGATTATTATGGAGAGGTTTTATCAAAATTTACTAGAAGGTGATAAAAGTCAAGCAGCCTTACATAAAGCTCAATTAGAGTTACTAAACAGCGATAATTGGAAGCACCCATTTTATTGGGCTCCCTACACCATCACAGGGGCTAATTAAAACACCGTTACCCTCACAGCCTAAACTATCCTGTAGTTAAGGCTGTGCTATTGCCGTAAATCTGCCAAGAAGCAATTAACCCATGAAAATTTCCATACGCTTCAATTAGCCGTCGCATTTCTTTTTAATCTTTATTTAATGGGAGCCAGCGTAGGCTATTACCTTGAGGGTTTCCCCGCATACGTCCTTGCCTATTTACTGATAGGCTTACCGCTATGCATCTTCACAGTGATATTTGCAAAAAAACATTTAATAGATGAAACGAAGGGAGTTATCCCCATACTGTTCTTCATTTCATTTATTGTTTTATTTGAAGGCCTTTTTTGGCCAGCAAGCAAATTCATTCCTTTCGACTTATTTCTTTAAATAACGCCTTATCTAAATATTAGCTGGCAGGTTCAATAGGGTTGCCAGTAAAAGTAAGGAAAAAATTCCCACCACCACAGTTTTCCTTACCGGCAAGTTTTGCTCAATCATAAATGAAACGGTAGTTTTCTTTTAGGGTAGTAAGCTTTGTCACAGCAGTAAGATAACCCATAGATAAGTTGCCTGTATGGCTCAAATTATCGTTTATTCCTCTCATCCAGAAACCCTCTATTTCTCTCATCGCTGGCTGACCATTTAGTATCACAACGTAACAATAAATATTGCACAGTTTTTGCAATGCCCATGGTAATAATCACCTCTTTCAAAAAAAGACCTTCAACAAACCACAAAAACACAAGCAACAAACTAAAGCCTGAATAAAGCGTCCATTGCAATGCCAACCGACGGTAACCCTTGGTCAATATAGCAACTAAACCCAAAACAGTTATCGCACATAAACAAAGTGTCAAGCCAGGGAGTATCGTCTCTAGATTTTCAAACCAGGATTCATAGCAATGTCCGCTGGTGGCGAAGTCATCACAATAAACTATTTCCAACCAGCGATAAGAACCAACCAACCCCCATAGCAACAAGACTTCAACTACGAGCAACACCACTAATATCCATAGTACTTTCAAAAATAAGTAAATAACTCGCTCCTAAAACCAACATGCTTAACACCGCCGAAGTGCTATATCACTTCGACGAAGATGCCCACTACCTGCATGAAGATCTAGAGCAGGCATGGGAAATTGCCTTTAAAATCTACGGCGAACCAATGTTTAAGCTCGTACCGTTTCAAAGGGATCTAATAGAACTAAAGGAGACTAGTAGAAAAAAATGTATGCGCTTTCCCCTATCCAAGCACCTCTTTAGGTCGTAGCCACACCAAGAGCGATCAAAAACCAATATGATGCTACTGCTCTTCTGTTAGGTTTAAATATTCTATCCGCAACCCAACAGAAGCTTCACATGCTCTTCAAAGTGAATATTCTTCTCGATTCAGAGAAACTTTCCTCTATTTCAAAGAAACCATATACCTGAATATAATATAAGCCCGATCCTCCATGACTCGTTTCAAAGGAGTCATAAGGGGCTAATTTAAAAACGATCGTATTTTCACAAGAAATGCCACTCTCACCACCGCTCATTGGTATACCAACATACCCGCCTGTATCGATGCTGTCATGATCAAGCATGCACTGATCAACTATATCCTGTTCAGAAGAGGTACTAACGCTGGCGTCAAACTCTGAATTAATAACAACAACCTTGCCGGTATTGTCCTCGAGAAATTTAACGAAGTGCCCATCATTTACTGCATTGAGAAAAACACCCTTCTGATAAACATCATCACGGAGTGCTGGGTTGGCGCAACATGCTATTGGAACGCACCCTCCTAAAGTTAGAGTAGCTATAAGAATCATAGCTACTGGTAACACTATTTTATTTACGCCTATTCCACTCATCTTATTAATTCTCACCCTGCCTCTAAAACTACAAAAGGAGTAAAGCCCGTCCCTTTCCTGGAGCTAAAATGCTCTGAGGTTACCTTCAAAGAAAGGCTTTACCAAATTTCTGTCCACTCATTATTAGCTCGATTCGCTGGTTAAAAGCTCTTCTTTAGCGCCATTGATTAAAGCTCGCCATTTCGGCTTGACGGATACGCTCACGCATCTGGCGGTCCTTTCTGCGCTCGCTTATGTTATGCATCGCGGTATTTTCAGTCAGCATACGTCGGTAGTCATTAATCCGAGAAGTTTGATTCAAGTCGACAACATTAAAGTGACGATGCTGCGGAGCAACACTGACTGAATAGGGCTGGTTATATGAGTGGTGGTATGAATTGTTGTACGAGTTGCTGCTCCAGTTGTAGCCACTCGCATTCGCCGCACCTACGGTGCAGATTGTTAATGTAACGCCAGCCAGTAATTTAGTTAAAGTTTTCATGTCAGTTTCCCCAGGAGTTAATTTGTTTGCTTACCCCTATAACGATCCAGCACCCATAATTTGGGAAAACTTTTACATTTTTTTAATACCTTAAAGTTTCCTCCCGCCCAGAACCAAAAAACCCCTGACTTCAACGAAGCCAGGGGCCTTTACTAATCGCCAACCATTCAAACCGGTTAGCTCAAGTTGCGGGTTAGAAACCAATCTTTAGCGCCATTGATTAAAGCTCGCCATTTCGGCTTGACGGATACGCTCGCGCATCTGGCGGTCCTTTCTGCGCTC
>Ga0105356_10004132_pt1 | contig 14069 bp, 13 predicted proteins | sample GOMGulsemesocosm_3_FD_83502 | JGI IMG/M metagenome (GOLD analysis project Ga0105356, IMG submission 83502) | Methane-oxidizing microbial communities from mesocosms in the Gulf of Mexico - GOM9D Gulf of Mexico | ecosystem: Environmental > Aquatic > Marine > Cold seeps | place: Gulf of Mexico...
AAGCAGATAAAGGTCGTGACATAGAAAATACAAACCCCAAAAAAAATTTTGGGGTTTGTATTTAATTGTTCTCTTCACGCTTAGACAAGTAAACGCAATATCCCGTCAAGGCAATTAGAATTATGCCTGCGGAAAAGATCCAAGGTAGAGGACTCATTTTTGAAAATCTCCATTTAATGATGATAGTATTAATATTAAACTCATTATTGCATGTTAGACAAGTTTTTCATCTTCATGCATGAGTTTCATCTCTGAACTCATGCAAGAGCTCACATCGAATCTCTTTTACCAACTGATTTTTAACGTTAGTATTGATATCTAAATATGCCTGAGTAGGAAATGCTTCTTTAACCTGCACTTCTAACTCTTGCGCAAAATTGGCTACGTCTTGAGGCAATGTCTTAACTATTTTTATTAGCTGAGATAACTCATCGATTTTACTCTCAAGCTCTTGCAAAATGTCGTTAGTAGATTATGTTTAAGCAGAATAATTTTTAATTAGGAAGGATGAAATGAAAAATGCTAATACTACTTCAGTAACCAGCTTGAACGAAGATAAAATCAACTTACACGAACAGATTCAACCAACCGCTAAATTTGAAACAGCACCAGCCAACCACACCATTCATGAAGAAAATAACCATATTGAAAAATGTGCCGATAATGATTTTATAGAAAATAATTTTGCCGGTGTAATACAAGAAAATTCAGACAAGTTAGTGCTTGAATTAAACAACCACCTTGCAGATTTAATTCATGAAGCCAAGCTGGATCCGATAGTCGATGTTTTTGCCGATGCAAAAACCTTAGGTAATATACGTTTAGGCTTGGTTAGCAGTGATATTGTCAGTGAATATGCTCTCACAGATCTAACTGGTTTAGCGTCACTTAATATCATCAGCATTGACAATACTCACCTCACACGGGATAAACTCCATTTTAACTTGCACGCAGGAATGCCACTGCAATTACAGCAAGACCTGCATACCAATATCAGTGGTGAAATACGCTCGCGGATTGGCTTCTTTGGTCAATCAATGACAATTTCAGGGCATGCAAAAGTAACGAACGTAAATATTGACGCCAGTATTAAAATACAAGGACAAGTAAATCTGCATTTAAAGAAATCACCTGAAATTCTCTTTAGTCAGCTATCGATTGAACGCATGGTAATTGATTATGATGAGATCACCGTTAATGTAGATGGTCTGGGGGTCCTAAACCGCTTTATCTCGCCCTTTTCCGTTGTACTATCTCGGATCCTAAAATCCTATTTGACGAAAGCTGCAGACCGAGAAGTAATTCAGGCAATTAATACTAAATTAGCCGCTTTATTTCCGTTTAAATTTTCAATCGCCAATATTCAGGGGCATAAATCTGCATCGTAAAAGGCTTATCTGAAACTGTCTTTTCAGGTGATAAAAAGACAGTTTATACGTAAGGCGTTAGCTTACATTGGCGACGGGATCCTAACCCAACCTTCCATTAATACTCGTGCACTTCGGCTCATAACCGCACTATTCACTTGCCAACCATCACGAGTCAAACTCACCGAAGCACCAACACTCAGCACTCCAGAAGGATGTCCGAAGCAAACTTGTTTTCTAGCACCACCACCAGCTGCAAAATTAACTAATGTCCCAGGAATAGCAGCAGCAGCAGCGATCGCCACAGCCGCCGTACCCATCATGGCGTGATGTAATTTACCCATAGATAAAGCGCGTACCTGCAAATCAATATCATCTTGCACAATATTCGCGCCACTCGAAGTTACATAGCTACTTGCTGGTGCGACAAAGGCAACCTTGGGTGTATGCTGACGTGCTTGCGCTTCACTAACATCATTAATTAATCCCATTTTCAGTGCCCCATAAGTTCGAATCTTTTCAAACATCGCTAGCGCTTGAGGATCGGAATTAATCACGTCCTGCAATTCATCACCTTGATATCCAAGCGCCTCAGCAGCAATAAAAATGGTTGGAATACCAGCGTTAATACATGTTGCAGACAAGTAAACATTTTGCGCTTGTTCAGCATTAGCAAGTAATAAATCAGGCACCAATAACTCATCAACCAAATTACCGGTTGGAAACATCACACCAGTCGCTGGCGCAAGAAACTCAACTTTGACCTCTGCAGCAGGAAAAGTAACACCATCTAATATAAAATCACCAGTTTCCTGTACTGCGCCATTGGTAATCGGCACATGGGCGATGATGGTTTTGCTAATATTGGCTTGCCAAATACGCACCACAGCAATACCGTTTTCAGGAATACGCTCTGCAGCTACCAAGCCATTACTGATTGCAAACGCTCCAACAGCAGCGGTAAGGTTGCCACAATTTCCACTCCAATCGATAAACGCTTTATCAATCGCCACTTGGCCAAATAGGTAGTCAACATCGTGGTTAACCTCATTGCTAACCGAGACGATCGCCACTTTGCTGGTACTCGATGTTGCACCGCCCATACCGTCGGTATGTTTACCATAAGGATCGGGACTGCCGATAACCCGCAATAACATGTTATCGCGCACTTTACCTACAACTTGCGCTTTTGTTGGTAAATCTAATAAGCTGAACAAAACGCCCTTGCTGGTGCCACCGCGCATGTAAGTTGCGGGGATCTTTAGTTGAGGTTGAAATACTGCTTTATCCTGCTCAGTCATCAGATAACCTCTTCAGCGGTTTTTACTTTATTGTCAATCTTATTTGCTGACAGAAAATCTTGTGCAAAACGTTGCAATACACCGCCCGCTTCATAAATAGAGACTTCTTCAGCGGTATCTAAGCGACAATCAACCGTAAACTCGACCTGCTCACCGTTAGTACGGGTCATCATAACTTGCAGTTCAGCCCCCGGCACTCGCATCCCAATTACATCAAATACTTCACTGCCATCAATTTGATAACTATGACGATCGTTACCTTGCGTAAACTGCACTGGCAGCACCCCCATACCGACAAGATTAGTACGATGAATACGTTCAAACCCTTCCGCAATAATCACTTCCACACCGGCTAAACGAACGCCTTTCGCCGCCCAGTCTCGCGAAGAACCCTGCCCATAATCCGCGCCAGCAATAATAACTAACGGCTGATCGCGATCCATGTAGGTTTCAATGGCCTCCCACATGCGCATAACTTTAGCTTCAGGTTCAATGCGTGCTAGTGAACCTTGCTTAACAGCGCCGTTTTCTAGCACCATTTCATTGCGTAATTTTGGATTAGCAAATGTCGCGCGTTGCGCCGTTAAATGATCGCCACGGTGAGTCGCATAAGAGTTAAAATCGACTTCTGGCAAACCCATTTTATCGAGATATTCACCCGCAGCACTGTCGAGCATAATGGCATTTGAAGGTGATAAATGATCGGTGGTAATATTGTCGCCCAATACCGCAAGTGGTCGCATACCTGTTAAGCTGCGCTCACCGGCTAACGCTCCTTCCCAATAAGGCGGACGACGAATATAGGTACTTTGCGCACGCCAGTCATACAGCGGATCGATGTTTTCACCGTAATCGACCTGTAAATCAAACATAGGGTTATAGACTTTACGGAACTGCTCTGGTTTCACGCTCTGAGCAATCACAGCATCTATTTCTTCATCTGATGGCCAAATATCTTTCAACATCACAGCTTGACCATCAGCGTCATAGCCTAGAACGTCTTTTTCAATGTCAAAGCGAATGGTACCAGCAATAGCATAAGCCACGACTAACGGCGGCGAAGCCAAAAATGCTTGATCGGCATGGGGATGAATACGACCATCGAAATTACGATTTCCCGATAACACCGCTGTGGTATACAGCTCACGATCAATAATTTCTTGCTGAATTTTAGGGTCTAACGCACCACTCATGCCGTTACACGAAGTACAAGCAAACGCCACAATACCAAAACCTAATTGCTCTAATTCAGGTAATAATTTGGCATCTTCGAGATACAATTCAACGGTTTTAGAACCAGGAGCCAGTGATGTTTTCACCCAAGGTTTTCGAGTTAAGCCTTTGATATTGGCATTACGTGCGAGCAATCCCGCGGCGATCATATTGCGCGGATTGCTGGTATTAGTACAACTGGTGATAGCGCCGATAATGACTGCGCCGTCAGGCATTTTATTCGCTTCATGTTCAACCGTACCGCTAATGCCTCGAGCAGCGAGTTCGGTTGTCGGCACGCGATTATGTGGATTAGACGGACCAGCAATATTTCGGCAAACACTCGATAAATCGAAATTTAGGACACGTTCGTATTCTGCATTTTCTAAACTATCCGCCCATAAACCCGTTTGTTTGGCGTATTGTTCGACTAACGCGATTTGTGCATCATCACGACCTGTCATTCTTAAGTAATCTATGGTCTTTTCATCGATATAGAATAGTGCCGCGGTAGCACCAAATTCCGGTGTCATATTGGCAATAGTAGCGCGATCGCCAAGGGTTAACTGTTTTGCGCCTTCGCCGTAAAACTCGAGGTATGAAGACACCACTTTTTCACTGCGCAAGTATTCTGTTAACGCCAAGACAATGTCTGTTGCAGTAATGCCAGCTTGTGGTTTACCCGTTAACTCAACACCAATAATATCCGGTAAACGCATATACGATGCACGACCCAGCATCACGCTTTCAGCTTCTAAACCACCAACACCCACGGCAATGACACCGAGCGCATCGACCATCGGTGTATGACTGTCCGTACCCACTAAGGTATCGGGAAAAGCCACGCCATCGCGCACTTGAATCACTGGCGACATACGTTCTAGATTGATCTGGTGTAAAATGCCGTTACCCGGCGGGATCACATCAATATTTTTAAATGCAGTTTTGGTCCAGTTAATAAAATGAAATCGGTCTTCATTACGGCGATCTTCAATGGCGCGATTCTTAGCAAACGCATCTGTTTCAAAACCAGCATGCTCGACAGCGAGAGAATGATCGACTATCAACTGAGTCGGCACCACAGGGTTAACTTGCGATGGATCGCCGCCTTTTTCAGCAATGGCATCACGTAGGCCAGCTAAGTCCACCAGCGCCGTTTGCCCCAAAATATCATGGCAAACCACACGCGCAGGAAACCATGGAAAATCTAAATCTCGCTGGCGATTAATGATCTGCTTTAATGAATCCGTCAACATCGCCGGCTCACAACGGCGTACAAGGTTTTCGGCCAAAACCCGAGAGGTATATGGTAAGCCAGCATAAGCGCCCGGTGTTATCGCATCCACAGCGGCTTGGGTATCAAAAAAATCTATACCCGCATTAGGTAAAGGTTTACGGTATTTAGTGTTTGTTATTGTTGTCATCACTTAATCCATCAAATAATGTAATTAAAAACTGCTCATCACTGTATTAAAGTAATTAACTTCGCTCAGCCAATGGCTTAACTATACGCGGCGCGGCGCCAACATAATCGGCACTCGGGCGGATTATACGGTTATTACTGCGCTGTTCCATTACATGCGCAGCCCAGCCAGTCAAGCGTGAACAGACAAAAATAGGCGTGAATAATTTAGTCGGAATGCCCATAAAATGGTAAGCAGAGGCGTGGAAGAAATCGGCATTACAAAATAGTTTTTTGCTCTCCCACATAAACTCTTCACAAGCCACTGAAACATCATAAAGGCGAGTATCACCATTTTCTTGCGCGAGCTTCTCAGACCACTTTTTAATGATCATATTACGCGGATCTGAAGTGCGGTAAATAGCATGGCCAAACCCCATGATCTTCTCTTTACGCTCTAACATGCCTGCCATTTTAAGCTTGGCATCTTCTGGTGATTGGAATTGCTCAATCATCGCCATTGCCGCTTCATTTGCACCGCCATGCAGAGGTCCACGTAAAGTACCAATGGCGCCAGTCACACAAGAAAACATATCAGATAATGTCGATGCACAAACCCGCGCACTAAAAGTAGAAGCGTTAAATTCATGTTCTGCATACAAAATCAAAGACACATCCATCACTCTGCGATGCTGCTCTGACGGTGTTTCACCATTAAGTAAACGTAAAAAGTGGCCACCTAATGAGTCTTCATTAGTCATACAATCAATTTCAACACCATCATGAGAATAACGATACCAGTAACACATGATCGCAGGGAAAGCGGCAAGTAAACGATTTGCAGCACGCTGTTGGTCAGAGAAGTCAGCCTCTGGTTCAATATTGCCTAAGAATGAGCAACCAGTACGCATCACATCCATTGGATGGGCATCGGCAGGAATATGCTGTAGCACCGCTTTTAATGCAGCTGGAATATCTCTCATTGCCATTAGCGCGGCTTTATAAGTGGCTAATTGATCGGCATTAGGCAGTTCACCATTAAATAATAAATAGGCGACCTCTTCAAAAGTGGCATTATCAGCCAAATCCGACACATCATAACCGCAATAAGTTAACCCACTGCCTGACTGTCCTACGGTGCATAACGCTGTATCGCCCGCACTTTGACCACGTAAACCTGCACCTGATAATTTTTCGTCTGTCATTATTATTCCCTTAATAAATGCCTAAATCAGAAAAAGATGTACCTCGACTTACTCACCTTCACTTCTGTACTTCATAGGGTTTGAATTATGCTATTGATATATAAATTCCAACTTTTAACACTGAGTTATTTATTCTTACCTTGATCAAATAATTGATCTAGTTTCTGCTCATAATCGTGATAACCAAGATAATCATACAGCTCCATACGAGTTTGCATGGTATCTACTACTGCGGTTTGATCGCCATCATTTAGCAAGGTTTGATATACCATCTCCGCCGCTTTATTCATAGCGCGGAATGCTGAAAGCGGATAAAGCACCATGGCAGCACCCCACTCACCGAGTTGCTGTTTGTTCCATAACTCAGTCTGACCAAATTCGGTAATGTTCGCCAAAATTGGCACATCTAACGCATCAGCAAAGGCGCGATAGTGTTCCTCGGTTTTGATCGCTTCAGCAAAAATTCCGTCAGCGCCAGCAGCTACATAAGCCTTTGCTCTATCAATTGCCGCTGCGATACCTTCTTGCGCAAATGAATCGGTGCGCGCCATGATGAAGAAATCAGGGTCGGTGCGAGCATCAACCGCTGCTTTAATGCGATCAACCATTTCTTGTTTAGAGACAATCTCTTTATTAGGGCGATGACCACAGCGCTTTTGCGCCACTTGATCTTCCAAATGCACAGCGGCCGCGCCGGCTTTTTCCATATCACGGATGGTTTTAGCAATATTAAATGCCCCGCCCCAACCAGTATCAATATCGACTAACAAAGGCAGGCTTGATGCCGCAGTAATACGTTGTACATCTACCAGCACATCATTAAGTGAAGTCATGCCAAGATCGGGTAAGCCATAAGAAGCATTTGCTACGCCACCACCAGACAAGTAAATAGCTTGATGACCTAGCTGCTCAGCCATCATGGCGCAATACGCATTGATGGCGCCAACAACTTGCAGTGGTTTATTGTTAGCTATGGCGAGGCGGAATTTAGCGCCCGCTGACAGGTTTGTTTGTGATACATCCTCAAGTTGCATGTTTAATTTCCTTATTCTTATTAGTGACGAATTATGTGTTTGTGTCTGCAATCTTTCTTTCTATATTTTTACGCGAAGCGGCAATATGACGACGCATTAACATTTCCGCTAGTTCACCATCCCTGTCGCTGATCGCTTCAATAATTCGGGCATGTTCGGAGAAAGCTTTGCTGGCGCGAGGGCTGTTCATCCCAAATTGGCAACGATACATGCGCACTAGATGGTATAACTGACCGCATATTAAATTAATCAGTTGGTTATTATGGCTGCCCAAAATGACTTTATAGTGAAAGTCTAAATCGCCTTGTTCCTGATAATAAGCGATACCATCTTGCAGATCTTGCGACTGCGCGTGTTGCGCAAGCATCTGCTGCATGTCGACAATTTCTTCATCTGTCATATTCTCAGCAGCTTGACGACAAGCCATACCTTCGAGCGCTTCACGCACAAGATATAGCTCTAACAAGCCTTGAATCGTACATTCAACCACACGAGCACCGACATTAGCTTTACGTTCGATTAATTGGCACTTTTCTAACCTATTCAAAGCCTCTCGTAGTGTTGATCGGCTGATCTGATATTTTTTCGCTAACTCAGGTTCGCTGATTTTACTGCCTGCTGATATTTCACCTTCAACAATGGCATGCTGAATTTCGGCGAAAACTTTATCTGCAGTCGTAATAACTTGTGTTTGAGTTGGGTTTGCTAAAGCCATAGATTGTCGACAATGTTACGAATTTGTAATAATAATAGCCAAATAAAACAGACTGTCAACATATGAAATCTGTTTTCTCAGGCGATAGATTTGAATATTGATGTGGTTTTCATTTTGCCCTAGCATTTTGCTTAAAACTTGCTTATCAACCCAGCCTTGCTCGGATACAGAAATGTCATCGGCTTGATCTTGTAAGCGCTAAAGCACGCGGATTATTGTAAGCCTCACATAATTCAGGCTCAGTCATAGTCCGAAGTTGAACATCATTATTCATGTTTTATATCCTTAATTTATTCACTAAATACCTGATTATCCATCACGTACTTTTATATCTCTGATTTTATACCACATCATGTCTTAGATATGCTGACAAAATACACTCACAACGATGGAGTAATAACTCTAAAGTGTTAATTACCTCGCAATTACGCAATCTAACTTCAACTAAAAATAACACAGCACTAATGTGAACCAAGTCTAAATATCCACTAATTCTGTATGGTTTATAGCGTTAATGCCGGACTCAGATCACAAATCCTATTCCCTCACAATTCCGTAACACATTGTATTTTAATTATAAGTTTGATTCACATCTGATTTAGTCAAAGCTGCAAGCGTAAAATATAGCCATACACTTTCAATTATTGTTCAGCGGAGATGGCAACGCCTGACGCAGACACAACCAAAGGCTACAGCGATGGAAAACTTTAAAGTTCTTGAAATCAAAGAAGGTATTTTCGATCAAAATATTCAACAAGCAAATGCGCTACGCGCACGATTAAAACAACAAAAAACCTTTTTATTAAACCTGATGTCCTCCCCCGGCTCAGGTAAAACAACAACGCTAGTCAATACCATCAAACAACTACAGGATGAAATTAACATCGGCATTATGGAAGCAGATATCGACTCTGATGTTGACGCTCATACTATTGCCCAAACAGGTACTAAAGTTATCCAACTGCATACTGGCGGTATGTGCCACCTTGACGCTGAAATGACTGAGCAAGGCCTTGCAGGACTGGGGACCGACGATCTGGATCTTGTGGTATTAGAGAATGTCGGTAATCTGGTTTGCCCTGCTGAGTTTGATACTGGCGCGGTTAAAAATGCCATGATCTTAAGTGTCCCAGAAGGCGATGACAAACCCCTGAAATACCCACTTATGTTTTCCATTGTTGATGTCGTATTAATTAACAAAATAGATGCGATGGATTTCTTTGATTTCGATTTTGAACGAGTAAAAAGTCACATCAAAAAATTAAACCCGAATATCCAAGTTATCCCTATGTCAGCTAAAACTGGTGAAGGTGTTGAATTATGGGCAGATTGGCTGCGCAGTGAAGTCAAACAATGGCAAACAGCTTAATTCCTTTAGCTAAGTTATGAATATAAATAACAAAAGTAGAATAAGAAAATAGCATTCGGGGGCAATATGACGCAGAACAATCAGATGAATCAAAACACGCAAGACAAGGCAATAACAAAACCCATCGTTAAAGAAAAAGTATTAGATCTCGCCAATAAAATCAGTCGTGTTAAGCGCGGCTCAAAGCAAGGCATCACCGTTGATGATCCTGAATATCACATCCTCGAGCCCTTCATGACCGAAGACATGGCAGAAGTCACTCTGTGTTTAAAACTGCGAGAAAAAATGTCTGCAGCAGAAGTCGCAGCAATCTGTGGAAAACCATTAGCAGAAGTTGAAGCTCTGCTTTGGGAATCCGCCGTAGGTGGCGCAGCCTTCATTAATAAAGTCGACGGTATAGATAAATACTGGCTGGATATCTGGGTACCCGGTCACATGGAAATGATCGTTAACAACAAAGATTTGATCCAAAAATACCCGCAGTTAGGCGCTGCATTTGATGCTTTCGGTAAGAAAAAAGGCCCACTCGCTGCCGGTAATATTCCGGTTGGTTCAGGCCCTATGCGGGTGATCCCGATTCAAACATCCATTGATGGCGAGACTTATAACGCTTCTTACGAGGAAGTATCTAAATACCTCGATGATAATGAAATATTCTCGCTGTCAGATTGCGCTTGCCGCACATCACGTGAAGCCATGAACGAAGGTTGTGGCCATTTAAAAGAAGACATTTGCATTCAAATGGGCCATGCCGCTGAATATTATATCCGTACAGGTCGAGGTCGCGAGATCACCCGCGAAGAAGCGGTAGAAGTTATCGACAAAGCCGAAAAAAATGGCTTAATGCACAGTATTCCTAACCTTGATGGTTCAGGGAAAACTCATGCTATCTGTAACTGTTGTGGATGTGGCTGCTTTGCTATGCGTTTAGCTGAACAATGGCAAAACCCGGACATGGTGCGCTCAAACTATACCGTCAAAATCGACATGGAAAAATGCGTCGCTTGCGGCGAATGTGTGGAAACCTGCCCCACTAATGCCATCAAACTCGGTCAAAAGTTATGTAATAACACCCCTGTTCATGCGCCAGAGCGAGAACTCCCGCACAACACCGAATGGGGCGAAGATAAATTCAACCCAGATTATCGCACTAACAAACAAGTGGTGACAGAAGGCGGTACTGCGCCATGTAAAGCAGGCTGCCCCGCACATATCGGTGTGCAAGGTTACATCAAACTGGCTTCACAAGGTAACTACGCAGAAGCATTGAAACTCATCAAAATGGAGAATCCTTTCCCCGCAGTTTGTGGCCGTATTTGCCCTAAATTCTGTGAAGATGACTGTACCCGTTGCGATATTGATGGCGCAGTTGCGGTTGACGATATTAAAAAATTCATCGCCCAACAAGACATGCACGCTGAAACCCGTTATATCCCTGAAATTAAATATGATCATGACATAAAAATTGCCATTATTGGCGCGGGTCCTGCTGGACTATCTTGTGCTTATTACCTTGCAATTGAAGGTTACAAGGTCACAGTATTTGAAAAACAAGCACAACTCGGTGGCATGCTAACACTGGGTATCCCGTCTTATCGTTTAGAAAAAGACGTGATTAATGCCGAAATTGATGTACTAAAAGAGATGGGCGTAATATTCAAAACGGGCGTTGAGATCGGCAAAGATATCACCCTCGCAGAATTACGTGCACAAGAATTTCGCGCATTTTATCTGGCCATTGGCGCCCAATCAGGGCGTTCATTAAACCTTGAAGGCGAAAACTCGCAAGGCGTGACTACAGGCGTTGAATTCTTACGCCAAGTAAACCTTGATATCGACGTTAAACTTACAGGTAATGTCATCGTGATCGGCGGTGGTAATGTGGCAATTGATGTTGCCAGAACCGCAACTCGAGTTGGCGCAGCAAACGTCAGTATGTTTTGTCTTGAAAGCCGTGACGATATGCCCGCTCACGCTGAAGAAGTACATGAAGCTCTTTCTGAAGATATTCAAATCAATAATGCTTGGGGACCAACCCGCATTATTAGCGAAGATGGCAAAGTCACGGGCGTGGAATTCCGCAAATGTTTATCGGTACGTGATGAACATGGCCAGTTTAACCCTGTATTTGACGACCATAACCGTCAAATTATTGCAGCAGACCATGTGTTGATATCCGTAGGCCAAGCCATGGATTGGGGTAATATCTTGCATAACAGCAACATTCAGCTCAATCCAAATCAAACCATTCCGACAGACGCAGATACTTATCAAACTGATGAACCCGATGTATTTGCTGGCGGCGATGTCGTTACTGGGCCACGATTTGCTATTGATGCGATTGCTCATGGTAAAGAAGGCGCAATCTCCATTCACCGTTATGTACAAAATGGTCAAAGCCTCGTGCTAGGTCGGATCAAGCGCGAATACCGTGCGTTTGATAAGTCAGATCTTGATCTAGGCGGTTTCGATGATATGCCAAGACAAGCTATTCAACATGTTGATGGTCAACAATCTAAACAAACATTCCGCGATTTGCGTGATACCTTCACCGAAGAACAAGTGCGCATGGAAACAGAACGCTGCTTAGGTTGCGGTGTTGCGGTAACAGATGAGTTCATGTGTGTGGGCTGTGGTTCTTGTGTCACTAAGTGCCGTTTTGGTGCCATTAGTTTGGTGCGTACCAATAATGCCGAAGGCGTGGATTTAAAAGACGCAAAACGCATTATCATCAAACATGCGCTGAAACGGAAAGTACGTGTGACCATGAATAAACCGATTAAAAAAATCAAATCGTTTTTCCATAAATCGAACACGATGTAGCACTTATAGGGATGTCAGAAGTTAGCCAACCGCTCAAGACATCCCTATTTACTTGAATAGAAGTCTTAAAATAAGGAATTCACTATGCACGAGTTAGGTGTTGTTTTTGAAGTGATTAAAACCGTGGATAATTTTAGTAAACGTAATAACCTCAGCAAGGTTGATACCATTGTATTGCAGATCGGCCAGTTGTCTTCGATGATCCCAAAATATATTGAATCTTGCTATCCGGCAGCCGTGGATGGCACCGAGTTTATCGATACCAAGTTACAAATTGAGATCATCCCCGCCGAGGCAATTTGTCGGGCTTGTAATGAAGTATTTAATGTCATTACCAACCATTCAACGTGCCCTGCTTGTGCCAATAAAGATTGGGGATTACTTTCGGGTAAAGAGTTTAAAATTAAAGAAATAATTGCCTGCTAACATAGCAACAAAAAACACCCACACATCACTATTCCCGAGCGCTAAAGACGCGACGGCAGGTCCGGGGCAAATACCAGCTAACCCCCAACCTAAGCCAAACAATGCGGCGCCAATCATTAGCGGTTTATCTATTTGTATCAAAGCAGACAACATAAAATTATCGGCGGAAATTGGTTTTTCTTTTGACTTAACAAACAAAAAATACATCGGCATAAATACCAATAAGGCACCGCCCATCACAAAGGCTAAATCGGGCTGCCACGCGCCAGTAACATCAAGAAATGCCGTCACTAACTGCGGATCTATCATGCCAGATAGCACCATGCCAAAACCAAATAACAAACCTGAAATCAGCGCAATAATATAAAACATACGACTATTCCTTTTATCATTTACAGCCATTATTTATGCCAACACATGTCTTTAAGCAAACACATGGAGACGAAAATAAACCGTCACCGCAGCGACAAGCATAAAGGTGATGGTTGCCACCAAAGAGCGCATTGATAATCGGCCAATGCCGCAAATACCGTGGCCACTGGTACAACCGTTACCGAGTTTAGTACCAGCGCCCACCAATAAACCGGCGATAATAAGCGCCAATGTCGATGATGAAAACTCAGTGGGTACTGAGTTTTGCCAATCCAGATCAGCAGACCATGTCCCCGAGAGCAGTTGCCCCACTAAAAGTTCAGCTGCAAATAAACCACCAGCCACCATGCCAAACAAAAATAGCCAACGCCAAGTACGGTCATGACTTGTTGATTTACTTGTTGATGAGCTAGTTGCTGTTCTCGGTAGTACTCCAGAAATAATGCCACTGATGCCGGCTATTTTACCGTTAAACAGCAGCAACAAGCTGGCAGAAATACCCAGTAACATGCCGCCGAATAATGACGCTAGAGGGAAGTCTGTTAATGATTGCCACATAACTTATTCATCCTCAGCGCAGAAAGTCGCATGCAAATGCATGATCAAAGAGGCGATCTTAGGTTCTTTCAAAGAATAGAATACCTGTTGCGCAGCTTTACGTGTCGCGACTAGATCATGCTTTTTCAGCACTAACAGGTGTTGAGAAAACGCAGATTGACTCAGGCTTGAGTTGATCTGTAATTGACTGACGCCTACCTCACCTTCCATCAATTGGCACAAAACCATCAAACGTTCAGGGTGAGAAATGGTTTTCAACAGCCCAGCTACCGCCTCTGCTTTAGG
>Ga0105356_10004133_pt1 | contig 14066 bp, 15 predicted proteins | sample GOMGulsemesocosm_3_FD_83502 | JGI IMG/M metagenome (GOLD analysis project Ga0105356, IMG submission 83502) | Methane-oxidizing microbial communities from mesocosms in the Gulf of Mexico - GOM9D Gulf of Mexico | ecosystem: Environmental > Aquatic > Marine > Cold seeps | place: Gulf of Mexico...
CCTGAGCATAGCGTTATTCTTACATTGACAGTGAATTTTCCTGATCAAACAAGTTTAAGTTTTGAACGGGTCGGTCGTGCTTGGAAAATGACCAGCCATGGTCGATTGGTTGATTTAAATAATCAACAAATTGAGCAAATGATGTTTACGTGGCAGCAAAGTAGTGGTTTGGTACAAGCGGGTGATATGGTGATTGACGGTATTGCTGGGGTCAATGTTGATATTGGTTTGGCTGGAAACCCAACCACACAACGCTTTACTTTATACCCATTGGTTGATCAATTGTTAGTGTCTAAACCTCAGCAAGCGAGTTGGTTAGCGTTACCTAAAGCAGTTAGTCGTCAGCTGCTTCCTTCATTATCACATCACTGAGTTCTATATGCCTGAATTACCTGAAGTCGAAGTATGCCGCTTAGGCATTAGTCCCCATATTATTGACAATACCGTAGCTGCGGTCACCGTGCGTAACGCCCAATTAAGATGGCCAATACCTGAAGCGGTTAACAAGCTGGTCGCGCAGCAAGTGCTCGCTGTCGACCGGCGCTCCAAATATTTATTGATCAGGTTTGCGAGTGGTAGCTTATTAATTCACTTAGGCATGTCGGGCACCATTCGTGTTATAGATAAATCGACCCCAGTGGCTAAGCATGATCATTTTGATCTTGCCTTTGTTAATGGCATTGTCTTGCGTTTAAATGATCCACGTCGCTTTGGTGCGGTACTGTGGTTTGAAGATAATGTTGATGAACGAGGTTTGTTAACTAAATTAGGGCCGGAGCCGTTAAGTGATGATTTTGCTGCCGGCTATTTATTTACTAAAGCGCAAAACAGAAAAGTGCCAGTGAAAACCTTTTTGATGAATAACCATGTTGTCGTGGGAGTGGGAAATATTTATGCCAACGAAGCGTTATTTCAAGCGGGCATCTTGCCAACCACCAAGGCGGGTGATATCAATGAACAGCAATATAATCGCTTAACCGATATTATTAAAGCGGTTCTTAGTGCTGCTATTGAGCAGGGCGGCACCACGTTAAAAGACTTCACCCAAGTAGATGGTCGTCCAGGATATTTTGCCCAGTCATTGTTTGTTTATGGCCGAGCCGGAGAAGAGTGTTTAGTGTGTAAAGAGGTTTTATTGGAGGTAAGACAAGCGAATCGCAGCTCAGTGTATTGTCCTAGCTGCCAAACCTAACGTTTAGCCATAGGGATTAGCAGCATAGCATTAAACCGACTATTTCTTTTCTAAGGCGGCTTTAACAATAGGATCGACAAACTGGCTAACATCACCATGATGCAGCGCCACTTCTTTTACTAAGGTGGAAGAAATAAAGGAGTTTGCTTCTGCCGGTGTTAAGAACACACTTTCTAATTCAGGGTATAAACGTCTATTCATATTGGCCAACTGAAATTCATATTCAAAATCTGAGACTGCGCGTAAGCCACGAATAAGCACTTTCGCTTGGTGCTGCTTGGCAAAGTCTACCAATAAGCCACTAAAACCAACCACAGTGACGTTAGTTAACTCTTTAGTGATCTCTTTTATCATCTCGACACGTTGCTCAAGGGTAAAGCGAGGTTTTTTACTTGGGCTTGCCGCCACGCCAATAATAACTTCACTAAATAATAAACTGGCACGCACTATTAAGTCGGCGTGGCCATTGGTGACCGGATCGAAAGTACCAGGGTAAATAGCTTTGATGCTCATAGGATTGTATTACTTATCATTTATTAACATTGAGATGAGTTATTGTACTGGCTCAAGGATTTTTTTGACAGTGGCGTTGGAAAATCAACGGTATTTACCAAGAAAATAATCAGCTTGTAGCGCTTTTTCGGTATTGAAAATGACTTGGGTTAGCATGAAATTCAACCAGGTTAAATCAATCGCCGTTGACCACGTTAAAGTATTTACTCAAAAAGCTTTAAATGAAATGAGTTTTGGTAGATGATATAAAATCTGAGAATTTAGTAAATCTTGGTTTCCCTCTATTAACGGAAGAAGTATTTGTATGAAGACCCGCGATAAGATCATTCAGGCCAGCATTGCATTATTTAATGAGCAAGGAGAGCGAAACGTTACCACTAACCATATCGCTGCTCACTTAGGAATTAGTCCAGGAAATTTGTATTATCATTTTCGTAATAAAGAAGACATTATCCTGTCTATTTATGAAGAATATGCTCGTAACCTACTGTTAGATACTTTCCCAACTGTTTCTAGTGAGGTTAAACCGCTAGATGCCATTATTTTGTATATGGATGCAGTATTCCAAATGATGATGAAGTTTAGATTTTTTTACAGTAACTTACCGGTATTACTAGATAAAAACCCCAGTCTTCGAGAAAAATACGTTGAGGTACAACACTCGATTGCCGAGCGGGTAAGTCAGTTATTAATTTCTCTTAGAGACGCAGGTATTATTGATTTTAATGACGACGAGCTGGCCGATATTGTTAGTATTTTACGTATTATCAATACCTTCTGGCTAAGCTTTTATCAAACCCAAAATATTGTTCATGACATTAATGACTCAGTATTTTATCAAGGTGTTTTGAAAATTTTAGTTATTTTACGCCCTTATACTACCAGTGCAGCGATATCTGAACTCAATAAAGCGCGTGATATGTACCAACAGCGCTATCAAGCGGCGTTAAACGCCGCTTAGCCCTTTTTAAGGGCTATATTTCCAAAATATGTCCTATGTGGTACTTAAGTAAGATAAGGCAGGCCTTAATGACTAAGGTCGCCTTTTATCAGCGATTTCCAATTGCCTGTAGGTGTTTTGGTTAACGTGGAAAGATGTTAAACGCTCTAACTCCTTTATAAATGAACATTGTAATTGCTACGGATATAGCTAGTAATAAAGCATTAAGAACAAGCTGCTATTAATGACTAAGGTAGCCTGCTATTAATGACTTCCAGTTATCTTGATTAAAGTGAAAAGACGTTATTCTCATCATCTCCTTCATAAATGAACGCTGTAATCGGGCAATATTGGCTTGTCGCCAGTCGTTGTTATTATTTGCTCTAACTTCGCCGCGATCAAAATCGATAATGAAAATATCATTATTATTGTCAATAAGAATATTGTGGGCATTTAAATCATGATGGTAAATGTTATGGTCATGAAAACGTTTAATCACGATGCCGATCGTTTTCCAAATATCATGGGGTAAAGTACGCTCGCTCAGGATAGCGACTAAATCGTCGGCATGTTCAATGCGACTACTGAGTAAGTCTGCTCGATAAAGTAAGCCATGGCGCGTCACGCGATAAGCGATGGGTTTAGGGACCGGTAGCGCTAATTGCTGCATCGTTGCTAGCAGGGCAAACTCTTTTGCTGCACGGGTTGATTTATAACCGCTAAACCAATAACTATCATTGATTAATTTACCGATTAAACCGCCACGATAATAATGACGTAATACCCATTGTTTCAACGCTGGCTGAGCATTATTTTTATAAGCTAAGAACCAAGTAGTGCCTCGACCTTGCGCCGAGCCAGTTATGGCATCTTGTTGCTGCCAAAAACCGGCATTAAGCATGCTTGGTGAAAATTCATCAATTTCATTGGCATCATATTCACAGTAAATTTTTCCTTGGGAAAACGACTTTATGCTGGTGATATTACTCATCTATTAATGCCTTAACGTGCGCGAGTGTTTTCGCACTCGCGCCTTGGTTTGTCATCACTACCTGATGTGCTTGTTCACCTAGTGACGTTCGTTTATCCTGATCAGCTAACAGGGATAACACCGCCGTTGCTAACAGCTGACTTTGATTCTCAGTGTAATCATCAGCGCTAGTCGACGATTTTGTTGGAGCATCAAGCGCGATAATGCCTTTGTTTTGTTGCAGCTGCGCCATAATTTCAATGAAGTTACTCATGTTATGACCCACAATCACTGCTTTTTTAAAAAGCGCCGGCTCTAATGGATTATGACCACCAATATCATTAAAGCTACCACCCATAGTAACTATATCAGCCAACGAATATGCCGCTAATAATTCACCTAAGGTATCGAGTAACCAAATATCTTGTCTATCGACTGAAGTTTGCTCGCTACGTTTGGCAATACTAAAGTGATGCACTTCACACAGTTTAGCCACCTGTTGAAAACGCTCGGGATGACGAGGTACTAACACCAGTAATAATTGAGGAAAGCTATCTTGAATACGTTTAAAGGCATTTAGCGCAATCAGCTCATCACCTTCGTGAGTACTAGCCACTAGCCAAATAGCACGGTTAGCGGGCAATAGCTGTTGTAATTGTTGGGCTTTGTCTAAGGTCGCTTGATTGAGGCTCAGATCAAACTTTACATTGCCGCTAACTTCACCACGATCGGCATCAGTACCTAATTGAAGATAATACTGAGCGTTTAGCTGACTTTGATAGAGGATCTTATCGAAGCGATTTAAGGTTGGGGTAATCAGTGCATTAATTTTTTGATAACTATTGACCGATTTTTTCGTCAAGCGGGCATTAATTAGTAGCAACTTAATCTGTTTACTATGGCATTGCGCCACTAAATTTGGCCACAGCTCAGTTTCCATAAAAATGACCAATTTCGGCTTGAGGCGAGTTAGAAACAACTGTGTACACGGTAATACATCTAATGGTAAGAAACCGTGCTGCACCCGATCGGCAAAGAGTTTTTTTGCTTGGGCAGAGCCGGTCGGGGTAAACGTTGTAAGGGTGATTGGGTTGTTAGGGTAGCTTGCCAATAATTGCTCAATCAAAGGGGCGAGCGCAATTACCTCACCTACACTCGCAGCATGCACCACGATGCCATTTTTACTCGCGGGTTTAGGAAAGAAGCCTAACCGTTCACTTAGGCGCTGACGATATTGTTTTTGTGTTAATGAACGTAGTAATAATGCCAGTAACAGTATAGGTAACAATAACAACGGTAATACGCGGTAAATGAATAAAGAAAGCATAAATTGTTCTATAGTTAGTTTGTGGTAGATTATACCTAAGTTTAATTAAATACCTATTATTACTGATGAATATGGATTGTACTCAAAAAAAATGGCTGGCGAAAGTCGCGTATGGCGTGATGTTGCTTACCGCTAGTTTGTCATGGCAAGCAAATGCCGAGCAAACATTGCAGGTGGTACCACCTTTATTGCAAACTGTTGCCATTAAAGCTCGCACTGACAAAGACTTCATGCTCTCTGCCGATTATTATTTCGGCGGTAAACGTGATGGTGGGGTAATTGTGCTACATGACTGTCAAAGTGATCGACAAGCGTATAAAAATATTGCGAAGACTTTATCTGAGCAGGGTTTGCATACCTTGCTGGTTGATTTTAGAGGTTATGGCGCTAGCGTTGCCACGGGCTATTCTCGTAAAGATATCAAAAAAAGTGCCATTAATATTGTCGATTATCAAAGTGGCATGGCGTTATTAACCACCTACTGGCAAGAAGACTTATTAGCGGCCTATCAATTTTTACGCACTAAAATTGAACCTAATAAAGGCATTGCCATTGTCGCCAGTGGTTGTGCTGGTACTTATGCGGTTGCGTTAGCCGAAAAAATATATATTAATTCTATGGTATTAATTACTCCAAGCATGGCTTATAGCGATAAAGAACGTTATAAAAATCTTATTGATATTCCCAGTTATTTTATTATTTCAACTCGCCACCAAGAGAGCTATCAAACCGCACAAGAGTTGTTTACTTGGAATGGTGCTAGCCAGTCTAAAATGCAAATATTTAAGGGTGATAGGTATGCTTCGCAATTAATCGCCAGACGCAAACTATTAATTGATGATATCGCCCATTGGATCAAGTTAACCATAAATAAGTAGGGTAGTAGTAAAGCACTTCACCCAATAAGAGAGTAAGCATAATGTTACGAAAAGTACCTTTTGCGCCAAACTGTATTATGCTGTGATCTGTACCCGTAAAAACTTCGGCGTACAATGCTATGCAATCCGTTTGGTATCAATACTCTTTTGTGTCGAGGTTCTTAAATGTCAGCAACTAGCAGCGAAAACTTTTATTCTTTTATTCATGATCAAATCGAGCAAGTAAAAAGCGAAGGTTTATACAAAGCCGAACGTATTATAACGACCGCTCAGCAAGCCAAAATCTCAGTCGCTAGCGGCGAACAGGTGATTAATTTTTGTGCTAACAATTATTTAGGCTTAGCAAATCATCCTGCGCTTATTGCTGCGGCTAAAACCGGTTTAGATCAACATGGTTTTGGTATGGCATCGGTACGCTTTATCTGTGGCACCCAAGATATTCACAAAACACTCGAGCAGGGCATTAGCGAATTTTTAGGTATGGAAGATACCATTCTGTATTCTTCATGCTTTGATGCCAATGCTGGCTTATTTGAAACGTTGTTAAGCGCCGAAGACGCCATTATCAGTGATGCGTTAAATCATGCCTCTATTATTGATGGCGTTCGTTTATGCAAAGCTAAACGTTTTCGCTATGCCAATAATGATATGGCCGCATTAGAGCAATGCTTAATTGATGCTGATGCGGCTGGGGTACGTTTTAAGTTAATCGCCACCGATGGTGTTTTTTCTATGGATGGTGTGATTGCCAATTTAAAAGGTATTTGTGATTTAGCAGATAAATACCATGCCATGGTTATGGTTGATGATTCTCATGCGGTAGGCTTTGTTGGTGAGCAAGGACGAGGTAGTCACGAATTCTGTGAGGTGATGGGACGTGTTGATATTATCACGGGCACACTCGGTAAAGCCATGGGCGGTGCTTCTGGTGGTTTTACTGCAGCCAAAAAAGAAGTGGTTGAATGGTTACGCCAGCGCTCTCGACCGTATTTATTTTCTAATTCTTTAGCGCCCGCTATTGTCAATGCATCATTACAAGTGCTGCAATTACTGGCAGACGGTGATCAGTTACGTAAAACCTTAAGGTCGAATACTGACTTTTTCCGTTCGCACATGGAGGCGGCAGGTTTTACCTGTGCAGGGGCTGATCACGCTATTGTGCCGGTAATGTTGGGCGATGCCAAAATAGCGAGTGCAATGGCCAATAAGCTACTGGCGGAAGGTATTTATGTGATTGGTTTTTCATTCCCGGTAGTGCCTAAAGGGCAAGCGAGAATACGCACTCAAATTTCTGCAGCACATACTAAAGCGCAGTTAACACAAGCTATTGCAGCCTTTACCCGTATCGGTAAAGAAATGGGCATTATTTAGGCCTTTGCTGTTGGTATTGTTGTCACCCTTGTTAGCGCTACTGTTGCCATTGAGAAAATAGAGAAACCGTATGAAGTCATTATCAAAATTAAAACCAGAGCAAGGTATTTGGTTAACTCGCACAGAAAAACCAAAACTAGGTCATAACGATTTACTGATCAAAATAAAGAAAACCGCTATTTGTGGCACCGATATTCATATCTATAATTGGGACGAGTGGGCACAAAATACTATTCCGGTGCCTATGGTAGTCGGTCACGAATATGCAGGGGAAGTGGTTGGCATTGGTCAAGAAGTAAAAGGCTTTACGCTTGGTGACCGGGTCTCTGGCGAAGGGCATATTACCTGCGGGCATTGTAGAAACTGTCGTGGTGGTCGCACCCATTTATGTCGTAATACCGTTGGTGTAGGGGTTAATAGAGCGGGCTCTTTCGCCGAATATTTAGTGATCCCCGCCTATAACGCCTTTAAATTACCGGATGAAATTTCGGATGATCTTGCCGCGATTTTTGACCCCTTTGGTAACGCCGTACATACCGCCTTGTCATTTGATTTGGTTGGCGAAGACGTCTTAATTACCGGCGCAGGCCCAATTGGTATTATGGCGGCAGCGGTTGCTAAGCATGTTGGTGCTCGTCATGTTGTGGTTACCGATATTAATGAATATCGCTTAGGTTTAGCGACAAAAATGGGTGCTACTCGCACCGTTAATGTCGCCACCGAGAGTTTAACTGAGGTGATGCAAGAGCTAGGAATGAGCGAAGGGTTTGACGTTGGTCTTGAAATGTCAGGGGTGCCTATGGCATTTACCAGCATGTTAGACAATATGAATAATGGCGGTAAAATTGCGATGTTAGGCATACCTGGTAAGGATATGGCGATCGATTGGAGCCAAGTAATTTTTAAAGGTTTAACAATAAAAGGAATTTATGGTCGCGAAATGTTCGAAACTTGGTATAAAATGGCAAGCTTAATTCAATCAGGCTTAGATTTGACCCCCATTATTACCCATCATTACGCGATTGATGACTTTCAACAAGGTTTCGACGTAATGCGGTCTGGGCAGTCAGGTAAAGTTATTTTAAACTGGGAGTGATCGCTTGGCTAACAATGCGTCGTCTAATGAGCAAACGTTTGTACATATGCAAATTAATGAATTGGCAGCAGTACTTAATGATAATAGCCACGTAGTGGTCGATATTCGAGATCCAAATGCATTTGCTAGTGGCCATATTCCGGGCTCGGTGCATTTAAGTAACGATACTTTGGCTGATTTTCTGCGAGAAGCCGATCCAGACGAGCCGGTGGTAGTGTGTTGTTATCATGGGCATTCCAGTCAGTCGGCAGCGCAATACCTCATTAGTCAAGATTTTACACAGGTCTATTCCCTTGATGGTGGCTTTACCCAGTGGCAAGCCGAATACCCAACCCAAGTTGAGCGCTAGCGCTTAGATGACAGCCCAAACACCCAACGAATTGTTGCCATTAGTGCAAATAGAGCAAGCGAATATTGCCCATTTGTTTGCTAATTATTTAGCAACGCTAGATATTGAAGCACGCGTGCAGTCTGAGTTGACGCCCGAGCAGCCAGATAAAATCACTTATACGGTGTTTTGTCATTCAGCACAGCTGGCGCAAGCGAAACAAGAGTTTGAGCAATTTATTCAGCAGCCTTATCATCCGAAATATCAACAAGCGGCCTGGCAACATGGTGATACTGTCGCTATTGGCGGCAATGGCGAGTCTTTACTAGCAAGCTTTAAAGATAACTTTTTAGCCCATGCTGGCGTAGTGACTTTAACGGTGTTTTCCTTATGTTGGCTGGTGTTTTTAGCGAGCTATTTAGGTTGGGCACGCGGTATATTTACCGAATTACAGTTTTACCCGCAACTTTCTCTTGAGACGTTTATCGCACAACCGTGGCGCATTTTAGGGCCGGCCTTTTTTCATTTCTCTTGGTTGCATATTGTTTTCAATACCATGTGGTGGTGGCAATTAGGCGGTAGTATTGAAAAGTCGCTGGGTAAAATGACCTTAATTAACTTACTGCTGATCTCGGCATTATTTTCAAATGTTGGGCAGTTTATTGTTTCAGGCGCTAACTTTGGCGGTTTGTCTGGCGTGGTTTATGCGCTAATGGGTTTTGTCTGGTGGTATGGTTACTTGGCGCCTGAAAAAGGGTTAAGCCTGTCCAAGCCTATTGTTGGTTTTTTATTGTTTTGGTTAGTACTCGGTTTTGCCGATTTATTACCGGTAAATATGGCGAATACCGCCCATTTATTAGGGTTGATTTCAGGTTGTTTATTCGCGGTATTTAGCGTTAAAGTGCTGGCTAATAAGTAGCTTAGGAAAGCAAGTAAATAGCCAGCAATTGACTATTATTGTCAATGAAATAGCATCAGCGCCAAGTGGCTTAATTATCTAGCCATTGAGTGAAAAGTAATTTTTTGATTAATGGCTGACCCGTTTCCTTGGTCAGTAATTCTTTTATTTGTTCTTCACATAATAATTGAATTTCTGAGCGACCTTTAATTGATTTTACTTTAGATTCCGGTTGTTTACCTATGATGGTGATAATAGCATCGCGTAATAACGGTGAGTGATGTTCAACAATGCCTAAGTTATCACCTTCAACCATTAACTCTACCGTTAAACGGACATAGCCCATCTTTTTTTTCACAGCGACATAGTTAGTGACAATATCAGGCTCGAAGCCAAAATAGGCGTAATCAATGGCTTTACTGGTAAATGGCGTCAGTAAACAAGATAAAATTAATAAATATTTAAGCATGGGCTTTACTTCTTGGGTTTAGTCATCAATACAAAAGCGAGCGAATAACCTTTATCATAACCTGAAATAAACATTTTGCTTGAAAAAAATTCAGTTAATTTATTCGTTTGCGTGATTGGCAAAATGAGATTTCAGTAAAACAATGTTATCATAGCCGTGAATTTAACCCGGTTTTTTATTTTATGAATTTGCAGTCATTATTCCCTATTACCTTGCCAAGTTGCTGGCAAAATGAAGCCGTATATCCGTTACCAGCGCATTTGCGCAGCTGGCTGATTGATCCCAATTCATTGACCGCGCGTTTAAAAAACCATTGCCAGCATTTTCGGGTTGAATTATTAGGACAGCAAATTCAACCGTGCCAAGGTGATGAAATCTTTGCGGGTATTAATGAAGGTGATAAGGTTTTAGTTAGAGAAGTGCTGCTCTACTGTGATGAACAACCCCAAGTGTTTGCTCGTAGCATTTTACCTTTGTCGAGTTTAACCGGTGAAGAGCAGGCGTTGGCTAATTTAGGTACTCAATCGTTAGGGCAGGTGATCTTCAATAATCCGTCGCTTGAACGCCATGCCATAGAAATCGCTCACTATGATCAAGCGAGCGCGATGGCGATTTTGTCGAACCGCTTAGGCTTAATTGCCACCGAGCACTTGTGGGGACGTCGCTCTATTTTCGTGCTAGAAAGAAAACCGTTTATGGTGGCCGAGGTTTTCTTACCCAATGCTTATGCGTATCAGCCAAGTGAAAAAACAGGATCCCAACATGATTAAGGCAATGCAACAAAAGTGGCTGGCGATTAAGCTAATTACTCGTATGGATAAGCCAATTGGCACCTACCTGCTCTTGTGGCCGACCTATTGGGCGTTATGGATTGCGTGTGATGGTTGGCCGAGCTTTCATCTGTTGGTGGTTTTTAGTCTCGGTGTCTTTGTCATGCGTAGTGCCGGCTGCGTGATTAATGATCTTGCTGATCGTAATATTGATGGCAAGGTTGAGCGGACTAAAAATAGACCGTTAGTATCAGGCATGATGACATCTAGTGAAGCAATAAACTTATTCGGACTGCTGATTGGAATCGCGTTAGGTTTGGTGTTGACCTTAAGTTGGCCTACCATTTTACTTTCTGTGGTGGCTCTTGCTCTAGCGGCCAGTTACCCGTTTATGAAACGTTACACTCAGTTACCGCAAGTGGTATTAGGGGCGGCATTTAGCTGGGGTATGATTATGGCCTTTGCCGAAGCGCAAGGTGAAGTACCCGTTATTGCTTGGTTATTATTTGCGGCTAATATTTTATGGACCGTTGCCTACGACACTATGTATGCCATGGTTGATCGTGATGATGATTTACAAATAGGGGTTAAATCAACGGCGATTTTATTTGGCGAGAACGATAAGCGTATTGTTGGTTTTCTACAGTTACTGATGTTAGGGCTGCTATTTACTATTGGCGAAGAGCTTGCCTTTGGCTGGCCGTATCAATTGAGTTTGGTGATTGCAGCTGGCTTGTTTGCTTATCAGCAAATGTTGATTGTTAACCGCGATCGAGATCGCTGTTTTCAAGCATTTCTCCATAACCACTGGGTGGGTATGAGCATCTTTATTGGCGTCTTTATTGAGTACCTTTAAGCTGGGTTGCTAAACCAATAACCGATATTGTGTATATATTATGATTAATAATCATAGCGTTTGTGCTCACTTAAGCATGATTTACTTTTATTAACCTCACTGTTATTGATAAACTCATTGAAAAATGAATAAAAAATAACAGGGGATAGCATGAAAAAATCATTATTTATCGCTTTAGCGCTGATCTTAACCGTGGCAGCGACACAAAGTGTTAATGCCGCCGATGGTAAAGTGTATCGTTGGAAACTTGCCGAAACCTGGGGGCCAAACTTTCCAATTTTCGGTGAAGCCACCAAAAACATGGCGAAAATGGTTAAAGACATGTCAGGTGGCCGCCTGTTAATTCGTATCGATTCCTCAAATAAGCATAAATCGCCGTTCGGCATTTTCGATTTTGTTAAAACGGGCCGTTATCAAATGGGCCATTCAGGCTCTTACTATTGGAAAGGTAAAAATTTTAATACCCTCTTTTTTACGACGGTACCGTTTGGTATGACGACTCCCGAACAATATGCCTGGTTTTACCATGGTGGTGGTATGGAGTTAATGCAAAAAGTCTATGGTCAATACGGCATTTTATCTTTCCCGGGTGGTAATACCGGTAGCCAAATGGGCGGTTGGTTTAAAAAAGAAATCAATTCAGTCGAAGATTTACAAGGCTTAAAAATGCGTATTCCCGGTTTTGCCGGTGAAGTATTGGCAAAATTAGGCGCTAAACCAGTCAATATTCCGTCTGGTGAGCTTTATACTGCCTTGGAGCGTAACACTATTGATGCGCTTGAATGGGTAGGGCCGTCATTAGATTTACGGATGGGCTTTCATAAAATAGCACCGTACTATTATACCGGCTGGCATGAGCCTGCGGCAGAATTACAGTTTATGGTCAATGAAAAAGCGTATCAGCGTTTACCGAAAGACTTACAACAAATTTTGACTGTCGCTATGAAAACGGCTGCCTATGATATGTATGTACAGTCTTATCATGAAAGTGCAACTAACTTAGCGACCTTAGAAAAAGATTACCCTAATGTTAAAATGCGCTCGTTTCCGGCGCCGGTAATGGCAGCGATTAAGGCAACTAATGCGAATTTATTAGCAGAGTTTGCCGCGAAAGACCCGATCACTGCAGAGATTTTACAGTCGCAAAAAAGCTATCAAAGTAAAGCTCGCGCTTGGACTAATTTGTCTGATCGTGCCTACCTAGATACTAGCGATCAGCCATAGGGTGACACTTAAAGCAAAAGCAGGCCGTTATCTGGTAAACGATAAGGCCTGCTTTTTTACTCTTCACCACTGAGCAACCTTATCGAATGAATTTTTTGTTGAAAGTAACCAGTAAAATACTCGATGCCGTAGGCGGTTTTTGTAGTATTTTGATGTTATTGATGATCGTCAATGTCTTTTATGACGTGGTGATGCGTTATTTTTTCAATGATGCCAGTATTGGTATGCAGGAGCTAGAATGGCACCTGTTTGCGGCGATGTTTATGTTTGGCATTGCCTACACCATTAAAGAAGATGCTCATGTGCGGGTTGATATTTTCTACGATAATGTCTCCCAACGCAGCCAAGCATGGATCAATATTTTTGGTAGCGTGGTGTTAGCGCTACCCATAATTTTACTTATCGGTTACTACAGTATTGATTACACCCTTGAGGCGTACCAGATGGGCGAGGGCAGTGGTGATCCTGGTGGCTTACCGCACCGCTGGATTGTGCGCTCGGTTATTCCACTGTCGGCGGCGTTTATGGCGCTAGCGCTAATCCATGTGATATTGAGCCAAATTACGGTATTACTTACTCCATCGGCTAAAACAGGAGCAGAGCAATGACAGGTTTAGTGCTGTTTGCAATTGCGTTAGTGTGCTTGTTTTTAGGGTATTCCGTTGCTTTTACCTTTGCCGGTATTTCATTGATTGTTGGTGCACTGACGCTAGGTATAGATCTGTTTGAATTTATGCCTTACCGCATTATGAGCATTATGGAGAACACCATTTTGATGGCGGTGCCAATGTTCATATTTATGGGCATTGTCTTGCAAAAAACCGGCTTAGCGGAACGATTATTAGAGTCGGCGGCGAAACTTTTTGGTGGTATGCCCGGCGGTGTTGCCATATCAACCATTATTGTTGGTGCGTTATTAGCCGCCTCTACTGGGGTGGTTGGTGCTAGCGTAGTCGCGATGGGAGTGATTTCATTACCGGTAATGCTGAAAAATAATTACCACCAACCGACCGCAACTGGTGTCATTTGTGCGTCGGGTACTTTGGGGCAAATCATTCCCCCGTCAATCATTTTGATTATTTTGGGTGATGTCATGGGAGTGCCGGTGGGTGATTTATTTAAAGCGGCGCTGATCCCAGGCATGCTCTTAATTGTCTTATATGTACTCTATATCGCCGTTTTAGGTAAGATAAAACCGGACTTTTGTCCGCCGATTATTGTTAATGAAAATAAG
>Ga0105356_10004134_pt1 | contig 14065 bp, 16 predicted proteins | sample GOMGulsemesocosm_3_FD_83502 | JGI IMG/M metagenome (GOLD analysis project Ga0105356, IMG submission 83502) | Methane-oxidizing microbial communities from mesocosms in the Gulf of Mexico - GOM9D Gulf of Mexico | ecosystem: Environmental > Aquatic > Marine > Cold seeps | place: Gulf of Mexico...
GAATTTCAGAAAGGTGCTCATAAGGTTTATCCCAAAAATATAAGGTGTGAACCGTAAACACCTTGTCAAAGTAACCAGCGTCGAAAGGAAGATCTGCTGAGTCACCACACTCAAATTTAGCAGCCCCTTTTCTAACCTGAGAGTCATTAAGCCTAGTCGCCTCGGCAACGAGCGCTGTTGAAATATCGATGCCCACATAATTAATGCCTTTGGCTTCTTGCAAGATCTCTTGCACGAATGCCCCATTACCAGGTCCAATTTCTAACACCACGTTTTCGTCATTTAATTCTAATAGGTTTGTACACTCTCGGTTAAGGTTGTAATTGGCTTTATTCATACTAAGCCCAACTTCAAGTGCTTTATCTCCGTTCGGACATCTAAGTTGAGATGCTAAATGTTCGGGTTCCATATTGAGTTCCTTTAAAAGCCATCAGCTAACGTTATGATCGCTTTACCGCAATCACAGAGAAAGTATGCCAATGTTTTATTTTCCCTATGGCTGTTCGCCCTTTCTCATCACGTTCGTGAAATTCTATAATTTCAAACTCGTCAAACAAATTTAAAACTTGCTGTTTGTTCATGGGGTTTGTTGCACTACGATACCCAGCAGCCCAACTATCATTCACCCCCATAAAATCACCAGCAAACACACCACCTAGGGCTAAACTGGATGATATTTTTATCCATGTATTTTGAAACTCGCTAGGCTCGGCGAAATAAAGACTCGAGTTAGCCAAAACTAGACCATTATTTTGATAATCGTAGCCTTCAAAACTATCATGAGATATTTCGACCAAGGCATTATCTGCAAAGCGTTCATGACAAATTGCTAACGCATCTTCATTAATATCAAAACCAGAAACTTGATAACCTAAATCACTTAGGTAATGAATATCACTTCCTGTCCCACAGCCGCAATCGGTTGCTGTTTTATAATTAGATGTATTTAGCTTAACCGCTAATTCAGTTCTTGGTTTATGTTTACGTGTTAATGCTTTTTCGTAATATTGACGCCAAATGTCTGCGTTTTTTTCCATAACAATCTGCTTACTTATTTTGCTAAAGGCCATGATCACGTTTAAAAAATCATGACGTGATCGACTAAATATTTACCATCGTCTTGAATCAGTACCATTTCAGCAACAAATCCACCATCAACTTTGGTGAAATGCTGTTTCCAGATTAAAGTACCTATTATGGAAATGTAATACTAATAAACCAATGCATCTAAAAACTCAGCCAAAAACCGTTCCAATGAACATAACAAGTAGATTTAAATTCATTACTTTATGATCTTTAATTCAACGATTTCCCTTCTGACCTGACTGTTATTTTTGAGTCAGAATCATTGAGCTGAAATATATCATCGCAGAGCCAGAGAGCCTTTGAACCCAATTCCCCATTTTGGTATTTTTAGCCGATGCTTTTATTTTCTCGATTGCGAGCGTTACGCCGACAAACCACATGAAGATGATGCTGGCATGAATTGAAACTAACGAAAACGCATTGAAATACGAGAAATTGTCGGGCGATATAAATTGAGGAAAAGCAGCCAAGTAAAACATAGATACTTTGGGATTGAGAATTTGAGTGATGAATCCTTCATTAAAATAACCTAGCCCTTTCTTCTGGGCGTTAATTTTTTTATCCGTTTCGGTATCACGATTCGCTGTTTTGTAAGAGCTAATAATTGCCTTTACGCCAATATAAAACAGATACCCAGCGCCGAGTATTTTAATGATGAAAAACAACTCTGCAGATTGCATCAATAAGGCCGAGAAACCAAAAATAGACAACGCGCCATGAAAGAAGGTTGCCGTGGTTAATCCGAAGATATTCAAGATGGATGCACGCTGTCCCTGTGACGAAGCGGTTTTTAAAATCAACACGCCATTTGGACCCGGTGATACAACTAAAAGTAACGCGATTAAGCTAAAAGCTAATATGTCATTCACTATTATTTACTCCTTTTTAGTGACTACAAAAATATTCCTTCAATAACCAATACACTTTGTAATATAGGCTTCCTAAGATACGAAGTTAATTAACGTGTTTACAGCTGGACTCAGCCGCCACTTTCAAACCATTAAGAGTATGAGGTAAGCCTTTGTTAATTCCCGTTCCGATCAAGCGACCAAATATTGGGGATAACAACCCTGTAAAAGACACCTTATGTAAAACGGTTGTATCTTTTCCGTTAGGTTCCAATACATGTTCAAAGGTCATTTTACACAATGGCAAACGACTAGTTACTGTAAACAGTTTATCTTTCACAACTTCCGTGAGTAATATTTTAGATTGAGGGCCGTTTATAGGTTTTAATTTACCCATGACTCCAACATCAAATTGCCCATCGATAGATGCACTTTTAACATCAGGATCCCATGATGCCCAAGCGTCTACATTTTCATAAAGCGCGAATATGTTTGCAGCCGATGCATTAATACTTATTTTATGTTCAAATTCCATTTTTATTCCACTTATTAATTTTTAGATGTCATAATCTCTGTCACAATTTCAGTTTTTACCGAATTGGCAATGAAGCATTGTTGATGTGATTGATGATGCATTTTTTCAAGTTGCGCTATCGTCGGTTTTTTATCTCCCGAAAACTCAACATAAGGTCGAAGTGTTACCTTTGTCATTGAGATATTACCATCACCGTCTTTTCCCATGATGCCAACAGCATTATCAACATATGAATCAACTATATATTTTCGTTTAGCTGCGATAGATAAAAAGAACAACATATGACAACTAGAGAGGGATGCAACAAACGCTTCTTCTGGATCTACATTTGCTTCGACGGAATAAGGTAAAGGTACAACGTGAGGTGAAGATGAGGCTTGAACAATTATACCGCCATCAAAAATCCATTCATGCCCTCGGCTGTATTTGTTATCAACATAACTTTCATTGTTATCTCTAACCCAATTGATTTTGGCAAAATATTCTGACATTTTAACTCCCTGTAAATAGTCCTATACGACCTTAAACCTTCCTTTTCGTTACTTGGGCAGATAAACGTATCGTGCCTTCATCTTTCATACTTACTTCAAAAACGCCACCAGCAGAAGATAATTGACGAACTTTCAAGTTATTAACGCCAAGTTTACTAAACCAATACGGCGCTAGAGAGCACTGAGCAGAACCCGTTGCTAAGTCTTCAGGTATACCGATACATGGCGCAAAATATCTTAGCACATACTCGTAAGCATCACTTTGAGCCGTTACGATTAATGCGTGGTAATCGGCAAACTGTTCGAACCATGCATGATTTGGGATAAAGTCACGGACTGCTTGCTCTGACTCTACGACTAAGACCAAGTCTCTTGTCGCATAAATCTCAATTGGTTCGATATTTAGCACTTGGTAATCTATCCCTTGATGAATGAACTCAGGAGTCCAGGCAGGAAACTCCATTTGATAAAAACTACCCTGCTGGGTTATCTCAATATCACCATAGTGACTTTGTAATAAAACCCTTTCATCACCTGTACTTTCTAAAATTGCAGCTGCAGCACCAAGACTCCCATGGCCACACAGGTTTATTTCAGCTGTATTGGAAAACCATCGGATTGAATAACCAACAAGAGCGTTTTTAACGATAAAAGACGTCACAGGTTGAGATAGGCTTTGCGTAATGTCGAGCAACTTTGAGCTATCTAACCACTCATCGAGAAAAACGACACCACATGGGTTACCTAAAGCTTGCTTACCGCAGAACACATCGTAAATATATGTTTTTATATGAATATCTCCTAAAGTAATTTACTGCTCAAAAAATACATAAGAATAAACCATAAAATGAATGGATGTTGATATAACTGTATCAGCAAGAGGATGCATGCGGCACTGTTTTCTAAGGTTTTTCAAAACATTCCGGTGGTTGTTTATCTACGCCCGTGGCTAATACAGAACATGTTTCCCTCTCAGCCCTCGACCTAACTCTTTTTCTATTGTTAACAGATTGGATGATTGCCGTTGTCATAAACTATCCATGTTTATATAGTCGTTAACGTACTTGATGAGTTATGCTGAGCAAATACAAAAGCCATTTCTATTTCATCATTTTGGCTATTCACTATATTGAAGCCAGCGTTTTGGTATGTTTTTATAGCACTTAAATTCGTTTTATACACAGTTAAAGTCAGCGAGTTACTATTGAAATGTTCGAGATAGTCTTTTGCTAAATCAAGTAATTTAAAAGCAACCCCTCGGCCTCTATTCTTGTTCACTACATACATTTGAATGATTTCAACCTGTGTCGATGTGGCCGGGGTTAATCCACATAAACCAATCAATTCACGATCAATGAATGCACCTAACATAATGCTATTTATACTTTCTTGTTCAATGAGTTTTTCAAAGTACAATTGAGCGAGCTTAACTTGATCTTCGTATCCCGAACCAAAACATTCAGGGTGCAATTTCAAACTTTCTAATCTCAATATACGATATGCACGGCTATCCTCAGCCTTTAACATTCTGCAATATATTTCCATATGACCTCATTGAATTTAACGAAAAAGCTAAGTGTATACGGGTTATAACCCTTTCCTTACAAGCACTCTAATAGAAATTTATTTGGATGTGGCCATACTTCTTGTTCGGGCTTATCAAATTGCAAAAATTCGATTAAATCACGACCTTCAAGAATAAATGCGACAGTAACGCCTTCGCAAGGACTCGTAGGCTCTAGAATAATTTTTCGACCCTTTATTGCCTTTTTCAAATCCTCAACGACATAGCCAATATGAGGCTGCGTCTTAATTATGTCAGGAAGCTTACTGTTCTTATCAAACTCCATCCACTCCATCGCATATGGAGAATCAAAGTATCCCGTTGCGTGCATACTCAACGCAGGATTATAGGTTTCTTCTGGTAACTTTTCGGTAATAGGGATTCCAACATGATGAAAAGTAAGCGTCTGACTGTTAGGATTATTCATTTTCAATCTTCTTAAATTATGTATAGGGTGACATCTTATTTTTACGTGTCACACCACTAATTCAAGTGAATTAACATTAATGATTATTAATTATGTTTCCAGAGCACTTACAAATGAATCTTAATTCCCTTATTTATCCATCAAATCAACCTTGTCACCATCAACCAATATGACTTGCGAATTACTGAAAGGAATAAGATTAATTGCATCCATGTAATTTGACATTATTTTTTGAGTACTGTCTTGAAACGGAAAGTTTGTATAATGCGGTAACGGATAAAAATCAATGACACCTAAAGAAGAAAAAGATGCTAGGTCTGGAACCGCGTTAAAGTCATCCATCTCTTTTACATATTCAATATTTGGAGACAGGATGACTGAGCCCGCAGATTCGCCAATATACGGTTTACCTCGGTTAATCTGTTCCTTTATTAATTCATCGGCACCCGTTCTTCTTAGCTCTTTAAGCAAGAAAAATGTATTTCCGCCACTGACATAAATAAAGTCATTACTTTCTAGCTTACTTGATATTTCATTTTTTGTAGCTGTTGAAATTTCTAATATATCAATGATTAAGCCTAGATCTTGCAACGCCTTTTTACTTGCATCCACATAAAAAGTAACGTCCTCATGAATACTCGCAGTAGGGATGAATGTAACAGTCTTCCCCTTTAGTTCAGTTTGTGCCGATTTAACAAATAGCGCGACTACATCAGCAAAGGATGAAGCTAAAAACAGTTTTATCATTACTTTTTCCTAAAATAGAACAGGGTGGATACGACTTAAAACCTAACACTTAACTCGTTGGCATTATTTTTCAGATACACTTATCAGTACTACCAACAAATTCATCGGTTTGTCATGCTGTTACTTTACTTTCTACAATTTCATTTAATAATTCAGGAAGCCACTCAGGTTTAAAACTGTCACTACCTGCCGCTTTCTTTACTCAATGCCAATTAATTACTACTCAAACTTTTCACGTTTCGGTAGTTGTGAGTTTGTACAATACCAATTCGCTTTTTCTGATATCCAGATATGCTCTTTTTCTTGCGCGTCTATATCGCTATCTAAAGAACCTAACCTTAAAATGATGTGAGCTGTATCATCTCTTTTGGCGTAGATCTGAGAACCACAATTAGAACAAAAATAGCGATATTTTCCTGCTGATGATTCATAAGAACGAAGGCTCTCTTTAGCTAATAGATTGAAGTCACAATCTTGTACAGCAGCCACACTCGAAAATGCACTGCCATGTGCTTTTCTACAAGTCTTGCAATGGCAATGCACTATATCACCGACTTTTCCTGATATTTCGTATTTAACTAAGCCACAGAGGCAACTTCCATTTATCATCACATTCCTTGTATTGGTAAATAATATCCGTTAGATGACCGTAAAGCGTTTTATATTACCGAATCTGTAACATCGAGTTCCAAGCGAGGCAATACAACCATACTATTCATCGTTGTTTCATAAAAGCCACTGCTAGCCCTGAAGATACAAACGTAATACCAGCACCTATGTTTAAACCATTTACCAATTTTGGTTTACGCTTTAACCAAGTTGACAATTTTGAAGCAAAAATGCCCATCAAACTGAAACCGATGGCAGTAAGTAAAGCAAACCAAACACCATAAACCAACATTTGGCTTGAAACAGCCCCTAAATTCGGATTAACAAATTGAGGAATAAAAGCGAGCACAAACATACCTGGCTTCGGGTTTAGTGCGGCGGATAAAAATCCTGTTGAGAATATCGTTTTCAATGGTTGCTTTTTTGCGGGCTCTAACGAAAATAGATTTCGAGACCTGAGCACTTTAATCCCAAGCCAAATTAGATACGCGGCACCGATAAATTTAACAACATAAAATGCAACAGTTGATGTTTGAAGTAACAGCGTTAAGCCAAACGTTGCAGCCAGTACATGAAATAGAATACCTGCGCCTGATGAAAAGCCCGAAACAATCGCGGCTAATCTACCTTGACTGAGACCGCGGCCTATCGCGAGCAAGTTATCTGGTCCAGGTGAAATAACCAATAGTAAACATGCGAGCGTATACGCAAGCCAAACGTCTGATGGAAACATAAAACCTCCTTGTAAGTGGTACATAGCAACGCTAACAGAGCAATTGAAATAAACCTGAAAAGTAACAGGTTAAACAATAATTTAGCCTTCTAAACCCTGGATTTCCTACTTAGCCACTCTCCGACTGCATCACCCAGAGTCAATCCTTGCGCACCTTTCATCCATTGCATGAAATTACGATCAAACTTAAAGTTCTCGCCGCAATGTAACTTAAAGAACCGACGAACATTTTGAGTGTTTTTATAAGACGATGTAATCAAAGTACAGCTAGAAATAGTATCTTTATGCCAATCAAATTCATCCATGTAAACCTTTATGCTCGACAGTCTTCAATTTCGATTAAAAGATCAGTAACACCAACATCAATATCTAACTGATTTAAAATGGTACTTAGCTGGCCTCGATGATGGGTTTGGTGATTAAATAAGTGACTCACCAACGCACCAAAGTTTCTTTCACTAACCACACCAGCTGTATTCGCGTACACCAAGTTACCTTCAAAATCGTTATTTTTAACTTCGTGCGATAACCACTCGACAATGGATATATCGACTAGCCCGCGTACTTGCTTTAAAGAGGCTAGATCTGAATACAACATATCACTCAAGCCATTTGGCCGAGGTAGCTCAGATAGCTTATTCAGCGATAAGTAGCGCGTTGAAAATGATGAAAAACGTGTAAGCCAAATCAAGTCCCCTACCAATATATGATTGAGAGTACCTAAGATTGATTTGAAAAACGCAGATCTATCCTCAACAAGGGATCCAGGGTCCAAAGACTCAATAGACTCATATACCTGACGATTCATTCGCCGATTGTAGTTTGCTAATAATAGATAGTGTTCAGTTGATAACATGGATATTCCTTTATCCGCAGAGAGATGATTTGTACAACCACTATGCCTTAATGAGTACATCATGACACTATGCGCATAACATCATGTTTATGCAACAAAAAGGTTGCTCTGCAGTGGATTTTAGCTAGATAAGCTTAATTTAGTCCTACTTTTTATCATTTAGAATGAGACTCTCAATAGTGTGCAATGCTCCCTTCAGGTCTTCTTGTGCGTTTACTGCATAGCCATAAACCTCTCGACACAAGGCATTCAATTCAGTATTAAAATTACCATTTAGTCGTTTTTCATTACACTCTGTAGGTATCAAACGTGACGCGGTCTCACCTGATGCGAGCGCAGAAACACAATAATCGTTAGTATATTTTAGGCCATAATCATCCCAATTTATTATTGCACCTAGGAATTGGAACAACACTATTCGACTGTTTACCACAACCTCTACCCATGGAGCCTCAACTTGCGATAATCCGCTCCAGATATCAATTATTTGTTTCGCCGATTTAAGGTCCCCCCCTGCCTCTCTTATCATTTTAAGATTTTCAACAATCAATCCCCACGTATATTTAAGTTGATTAACCCCTTGTTCTGCCTGAATAAAAACAACTTCCAAACCTTGAAATTGAGTGTCAACCGATGTAATTGCGGCTTCTAATTTTTCAAGCTGTTGAATTTCAGCATCTAAGAAGTGTAACTGAATTATTTTTTGATTAATTAGTTTATCTAATCTTTTGGCTTCTTTATGAAATACACATTCTTCAATAATAATCCCAATAATTCCAAATACCGCAGTCCAACGTAAATTCTGGTTATAATCATATGCGATTTTAAGTGACTGTATGTTAATAACTAAAGTTATTCGCTCATCTCGCTTTTTCTTTAGGGCATCACTAACATGCTGCTGTTGAAGAATAGAATGTTTATGGACGACATCATCACGACAATCCATCATTCCCTTTTTAAAGCTCACAATTTTACTTTGTAATGCAGTGCTGTCATCGTAGTAACCCTGAGAAAATTCGATTAAACTATCAATCGTGATATTAACCTGTTTCATCATTTCCATATGCTGTTCTGTGACTTCAGCATCTAAATCGAATAATTTAAAGAACGCCTCCATAAATGCTGTATCGTGAAGCTGTTCAATAGTAATCGAGCTTAGATCAATATCTCCAAACGCAAAATCAAACATAATATGTTCTAGAAATTCAACCGATTTTGGTACTATATTTTTCATCATAGTACCGTAGCCGATTAATTTTAAAATCGTCACGCCTAAATCATTTTCGATGCCCTTCCACTCGCCAGCATTTCGTTTTACCTTAAGATATAATGCTATTAAATCAGTATTTCTTATACCAACAACATCACTACCTTTACCTAGTAATTGCGTTATTTCTGTCAAATCACTGGGTAAAGTGGCTGCGCGGTTCTCGTAACGCTTAAGCGCCTTCAAGTTGTCAGTTGACAATACTAACTGCGGTTCACCTTCTGTTCCAGGAACAACACCTACGCCTAAATTTAGTAAACCGAGTGGTGCCTCAGCCAAATAGAGTTCATATTTTGTCCCACCCTCTGCCTTTACAACCGTTCTTGTCCTGATAGTTCTATCTATTGTTAACATAATTAACCTTAAAATTTAAATTCTTTAATAACACTCAATAGCTTGATTAATAAACTTATGATTAGCTAATTTATAATGATACGGTTTGCTTCAAACTTCCGTTATCATTTATAATTTGAGGATATAGTTGACGAGATAAATTTAACGAACTCGCATGATAGTGCCCATCTTTAGATACACACATAGCACTAAGCTCTACAGTTAAATGTTCACAATGTTCTGCATAGTTTCCTCCCGGAAAATGACAATATCCAGTGATAGTCGGCGTTTGTGATTCAAGTTTCAATTCACCTTCATGATAGATAAGTTCAGTAGACATTGGATCACACTGAGTTAAATCGAACTCAAAGTCATAAAAATGCCCATCCTTATTCTTACACTGTCCCTTTAGCGTTAATTTTACATCTTTTGATGCTTCCAGGTATTCACCAATTGGGATAAACCCTGCTGGATAATCATTAGCATAATCATGTTCCGCTTGCTTTAAACTATCGTATACGCCTAAGCAGGATTTATGCACAGATTCAATACTGACTTTCGCACCGTCTAATGCGTTATATAAATCGAAGATGTCAGAATGGCTATCAACTTTGCCTGCAGATGAACTTACATCGCTCATAATAAGTAACAACTCTAACCACTTTGCCCATAAATTCGTGATACTCATTTGCGCAACGGCTGAAAATTTAGATATAAATTTAAAATCGTTATCCAAGTTAGATAACAAAGCCTTCAGTCTATTATCTTCCACATAATCAATAAATTTCAGTTTTTTATTAATGTCATCTTTTGTTTCTTTAGAAATAGTCTTGAATAAATCTAATACACCCTGTGTATAGTTATTTTTTGCAGTTTCGTACTCTAATTCAGTCCAACAATTAAGCGCTAATGCATGCACTTCTTTTATAATTTTTCTGGTGTCATAATCAATTGATGCATACTTATTAATTGCAGGAGAGGCCATGTTTGCTTGAGTAATGAGATCAAATAATTTATCTAATGCTGCACATATTGATTGAAAATACTGACCATAAAAGGTGTCCAGATCATTTAATCGTGTCATGATTTCTGCTTCTATATGTCGCTCCCAAAACCGACCATTATTATTGATGTTCACAAATAAATCATTGAAACTTTTAGCATTAAGAGTATCAATACTGTGTTCCTCATATCCAAGCAGAAAAATTGTTTTCTTGATATTATCAGGGGCTAGTACAGCGTAACGTGCATATTTTTTTAAATTTATTAAGTCATCTTTTTGCATAGTTATATTCATGTTTAGCAATCCTATCTGTACTTTGTATTTAGAAAGATGGCGTCTACATCCATCCTTCTAAATAAAGTTAAAATCAAAGTAAATATAATAAGATGTAAAAAAATGTTACTGCTTTACATCTTGCCAGATAAACATTCTAATAATGTATTGCTCTCGGTAACTTGTCAGCCGCTTCAACCCAAGCTTCTACCTGAGCTAACGAGGGTAACCCTAGACTCGAATCCGCATTTGTTTCGGTCATTTTATCTAATAGATTTTTAGCATTTCGTTGAGCAAGTTCCGGTACCGTATCAACACCCGATAACTCAAGCAGATTTGCATAATCACTACCGACTCCCTCTACTCGAATCAAGTCTGCGCGATTAATCCAATTTAGAATAACTTTTCCATCAACACCTAATTCTTCAGCCAAGCGTTTTCTTTCCGCTGTCGTTGAGCCCGATTTAAGCAATTGTGCAGCTGATACTACGCCTGCATCTTTCAGTTTATCGATATTCCCATTATCAATCCCTTTAATATTAAAGAATGGATTTTCCAATAAAATTCTCACTGATTGACTTAATTTAAGGTATCCAGGATTCTCTTGATGATACATACTGTTAATATCAGTATTAATCCTGACAACATAATCATACATCAAATGGAAGGTTTCGATCATATTGGTGAAATCAAGGTCCTGTTCACTCGAGTTTAATAGCGAATTAGCATATGACTGATAACTTTCAAGTAAATGTGTTAACTCTTCGCAGTACGGAATACGTTCAAGATCAACAACACTCACATTTTCCAGTGATGTATATTCGTCTCTAAGATTATACGATTTATCTAGAGATTCATTGTAATATCGAATCGCATCGGCTAATTTATTAGTCCTAATCCACTCCATCGCATCTGTTAATTTATTGTAATTAAATCCGTTACCAATAAATCCAATGACTGTTTTGAAAACCTTTAATCCTAAAATAATTAATTTTGCTTGAGGAGTTGGAACATCAGCCATGGCATTAATGTCATCTGCCGTTGGGATCGCATCAGTAAACATATCAAAAATACCATAGGTACCCAGTAACTCTTGTGCCGCACGTATCTGTTCTATTTCTTCATAATATTGTTTTTTTAATTCCGTATATTTATTCAAATCCTGCTCGTTTTGTTTAATTTTATTCTTTAACGATGCTTGGAACTCGTCCACCAACCTCGTCAGTTTAGCGAGCTGAATATTAGATCTTTCGGTATCTAACGTATTCATATAAGTACTTACTTCTTCAATATGGGGAGTAACTTTTTTTAAACCCAGGGCTTTAAATCTCGCTATATTTGCCTTATAATCCTCTATTTTTTCGGGATCCGTTTCCTCTGCAATCAAATCGAGGTAATGCTTAATCATCCCATTCATATTTTCTAATAACGTAGGCAAAGCATTAGACTGACTCTCAATAACGCGCAATGAACCCTTTAGGTCTTCTTGTGTATTTACTACATAACCATAAATATCACGACACAATATATTCAACTCAGGATTAAAATTATCATTTAGTTTAGACTTCGCATCACGAATATTATCAAAACTATTATTTAGTCGTTTTACATTAAATTCTGTCGGTATAAAACGTGACGTAGTTTCACCTAATGCAGGCGCAGAAACACAGTAACCTTTTGTATATCTTAATCCGTCATCATCCCAATGTACTATTGCATCATTAATTTGTTGAATAATTATGTCTGTATTTTCAATAACCATTTCCCATGGTGCACTAACTTGCGATAATCCAGCCCACATCTCGATTATATCCTTAGCTGATTTAAGATCTTCTCCCCCCGATCTTATAATTTTAAGATTTTCAACAACCAATCCCCATGTATATTGCAGTTGATTAACGCCCTGTTCTGCAGCAGCAAAAATAACTTTGTAATCTTGAAATTGGGTATCTACTGACGAAACAGCTTCTTCTAATTTAGAGAGTACTTTAATTTCAATATCTAATTTCTGTAGTTCAATTGATTTTGCGTCAATCTGTTTAGCTAATCTTTTGGCTTCTTTATGAAATACACATTCTTCAATAACAACAAAAATCAGTCCGAATAATGCAATCCAGCGTAAATTCTGATTGTAATCATACGCATCTTGAAGTGCCTTTATTTCATCCACCAATTTACTTCTGACTTCTCGTTTTGCCACTAAATCTTCATGAACATGTTGTTCTTGAAGAATAGAATATTTATGCGCGACATCATCACGACAACTCATCATTCCACTTTTAAATGACTGAATGTGACTTTGTAATGCGACACTTTGCTCATAAAATCCCTGCGCATTTTCAATTAAATCATCAACCGTGATATTAACCAATTTCATCATGTTCATATGCTGTGTTGTAACTTCAGCATCTAAGTCAAATAATTTAAAGAGCGCTTCCATAAATACTTCATCATGAAGCTGTTCGATAGTGATAGAGGCTAGATCAATATCCTCAATCGTAAAATCAAACATAATATGTTGTAAAAATGTAACCGCCTGTGGCGCTCGATTTACAATATATGTACCAAAGACATTTAGCGTTGTGGCCGTTTTAATTAGACCATTTTCAATATTCCCCCAATCTTCAGAATTTCGTTTCACCTTAAGATATAATGCTATTAAATCAATATTTCTTATACCAACAATATCACTACCGGCACCTAATTCTGAGGTTATTTCCTCCAAATTATTAGGTAGCGTCGCCGCGCGGTTCTCATAGCGTTTTAGCGATCTCAGACTACCAGTAGACATAACCAACTGAGGTTCACCTTCCGTTCCTGGGACACCGCCCACGGCTAGGTTTAACAAACCGAGTGGAGCTTGAGCCGGATAAACATAATATCTTTTGTCTTCATCTGGCAGTGCTATCGTTTTTGCCTTTGTAATTCTATTAATTGTTAACATAATACACCTTAGAATTTAAATATTTAAATTACACGTGACATGACATCTCTATTAATAAAACAACAAAATACGAGAAATATCATGTGCATTAGTCTTTCAAATGGAAAGAAATAAGATTGAAGCACACCCCCCCCCTAAATGGCTAGGGCCAAAACCACAAACTAAATACATTTCATTAACATTTAGCAATTAATAGACACACGCCCATAAAAATTTAATTTAAAGTGATAAAGATTCCAATATTAGTGGACTCACGATTGTGATTTAAGATCAGATTTTTTGGTAAAAGACTAGTAGGGTAATAAAATTTTAATTTAATTATTTAGAGCCCCTCTGACATCACCATATA
>Ga0105356_10004138_pt1 | contig 14055 bp, 12 predicted proteins | sample GOMGulsemesocosm_3_FD_83502 | JGI IMG/M metagenome (GOLD analysis project Ga0105356, IMG submission 83502) | Methane-oxidizing microbial communities from mesocosms in the Gulf of Mexico - GOM9D Gulf of Mexico | ecosystem: Environmental > Aquatic > Marine > Cold seeps | place: Gulf of Mexico...
AACAACAAATAATACATTGCGATAAAATAAATTATAAATCAATAAAACAAAGAGTTAACATTACACATGGTCATTGATAATCATTCAAGCTCACAACCTAGTATTCTCTGGCACGATTATGAGAACCAGCGATAAATAAAGGGGTAAAATACAGGTAGGTTGTTTTATGTACACAATGATGTACACAATACTTTTAGGTTCCCTATCCCCACGAAAATGCGTACGTACCGCAGTATAACTTCTAATATAGTTGTAGTGTTGTCAAAATCTTATCATCTTGTTATTATTGAATAATCATAGAATATAAAAGGATTTAACCTGTGATTTTTACCAGTGCAGTTGATGATGAGTCATTTATAGAAAAAGAAAAAACCACAAAAAAAACACCAATTCTAGATACAAATCTAAATATAAATATAAATGAAAGTAATTATGTTTTAAAAAAGCAAAATACTTTCTGGATAGCTAACCCAGCAATGTTATATATATTTGGAAACACACCCAAAACTAATTTTTATATCTTTGGCCAAAGCATACTGTTATTAATATCAGCTTTTGTAATTATTATTCTCAATTATTACAGTATTTTTATTTACAAGGAAAAAGTTGTCGGTCTTGGTGATGTTCCAGGTCAAACATGGGTTGAAATAATAACCACTTTAGTTACAGTTTTTATTATATTCAGAGCTAATAATCACTTAAAATATAACTTGAAAAAAACACCTATTAAAGGATATTGGGTTACGATGATTTCAAATAGCATGATTCTATCTGTATTGAATCAACTAAAGTTCACACTAGTTATATTTATAATTTCAGCTACTTATGGCCTAATTAAATACCAAGAAACATCACGGATTTTTTCTGAAATAACTGACGGTGGCTTTGCTGATAATTTAAATATTTTCTCCTCTTTAGCTTTCCTAGCAATTACTTACCGTTCTTTTCACTTTTGTAAAAAGGAACTTGTTAAATGAAGCACCTTTTTTTACTCATATTATTAATATGTTCTACAACGGCAAATGCCAAAAAATCATTTTATAACGATTGTGTTCAAGAAGACACAATCGGGAAATTTAGTCTAATCCTTTTTAATAAAATAGAGCTTATAAACTTAGGGAGCTGCGTTGGAATTGCGGCTATTGAGTATGGGACTGACTTAAAGCTTGCTGAGTCATGTAAGGAAGTTGTTGAGGATAAAGCAAGCATTTTAGGCATGTTGACACTAAGTAAAGCTGAAGCGATACAAATAGGCCAATGTTTGGGTGTTATAAAGTATATTCATAACAAATATCATAATGAATACGTAAATAATAAAAATTCCTATAGGAATAGTAGAGAAAAATATCAATGCGAAAAAGGTATGGTAGCAGTTAACATTATAATGAAGTTAAGCGAATCAAAAGTTAGTAAACATTCATTGCGTGATAGCCTATGTCATTAAAAAGCAATATAACCATTGAAGCTGATTCAATAACGATTAACAGTTATGCGAGTACATTCTTAAAAACGAGTAAACTACCCGATAAAGTTCATGATTTATTACAAACACTATTTACTAAACGTGAAGCTAAGTTTCGTCAACATATTGTGATCACTGAAAAGGGTTATCACAATGATAAGCATCTGCTTAAACAAGGGTACTCTGCTATCGTTGGTAACTGCTTAATATTACTGGTCCTACTTGAAAGTGCACAGACGAAAAAACTGCTCAACTATTATTATGATACGATAACCTCCCCTACAACCCGAAACTTTACTAAATTCTTTACCAAACTTGATGATAAGTCTCCGGCCTATTTTTTCTGTGGGATTAACACAGCAGATATAGACAAAATTAGAACAAAATTAATAGATACTAGTTTTGATTTATTCACTGAAAAATTACCACTACCTAGTAGAGATAAAAATTATATTCTACATTTATTAGCCCAAGATATACCTTGGCAGTACTACTTAAATACATACCAAGAGGCTGAAAAGTGTTTTTACAATAAAGATATGTTCCGAGCAAAAGAAATACTAGTAGAACTTAACAGTATCACTGTCATTGAACTTATTCCGGTAGACCTCCTTCTCTCTAAAGTAAATTCTGAAATTAAAGAGGCAGAGGAAGCATCCGATTTAATAAGAGATTTATTAAGTTAACCTACGTTAATTAAAACAATTTTAAATTATGCTTGGTTGTGCCCGGCACAAATTCACCATGAGTCTCGAAGTGACACATACTGTGTGACAGTTGGAGATTCATAATGAAAGTTCTAAATGATTTAGTCATAAACTACCATGTTACTGAAAAGTGTAATTACGCTTGTCAGTTCTGCTATGCCCAATGGAATAAACCCAATGAGCTCCATGCTAATGGCAATAAAGCTGAAAGCTTAATAGCCCTTTTAGCAACCTACTTTATAACAAATTCCAAAAACAGTATTCAACAACAAATGCCATATCAAAATGTTCGTCTAAATTTTGCTGGTGGCGAACCAATGTTATTACAACAACGTTTTTCGGCTCTATTAACAACAGCTAAAAGCTTTGGCTTTGAATTATCTTTAATTACAAATGGCCATTTTTTAACAGACAAGTTTATCAAGCAATATGGGCATCTATTTTCACTGTTAGGGATAAGCTACGATAGCCAATTATCGCTTAGACAAAAAGAGATTGGTCGTGTTGATCGTAAAGGTGAGTCAATATCGCCAGATAACTTACTTCATAAGGTGAAGCTTTTACGGAAAGTAAACCCTAATATACAAATCAAAATTAATACCGTAGTTAACTCAGTTAACAAGTATGAAGACTTTACTCAATTAATTTCTGAAATTACCCCTACAAAATGGAAAGTACTACAAGTACTCCCTGTAAAAAATAATGCATTACAAATAACAAACAAGACCTTTAATAACTTCTTAAATCGTCATAAAAAAATAGACCATTTTATATCTTCTGAAGATAACAGATCTATGACCCACTCATATTTAATGATAAATCCTGAAGGAAAGTTTTATCAAAACAAACTTAACAGCAACGGCTACAACTGCAGTGGGGGTATTATCGAAACAGGTGATGATGAAGCACTACATCAAATAGATATAGACTGGAGTGCCTTTATAAATCGCTATAAAAAGCAGGAGGTTATTTGTGCATAATCAAGAAAAAGTAGGCTTTATTATGGTGCAAATTACTCAGGGTATTCATCCTCAAGCTTTAGGAGCAAAAAAAATGAAATGTTGTAATAACCTATATCGAATACGGATAGGTAAAAATTATCGCTTACTAATTAGCTTTGTGGCGAACAAATGGCAAGCTGTTGATATATGTACACGACAAAAATTAAAACACAAACTAAAACAACGAAGGCGGCATTCAAACTTAGTCGTAAAACATAATTTATAACTTAACTATTTAGGAGACATTTATGTCTAAAAAAATCACACCAAAAGATAATGCATCGAACCAAGTTAACAAAAACAAAGGTTCAAGTGGCACTAATAAGCAGCATGATCAAAATCAAGGAAACCGTGGAAAACAACTTAACCCTAACAAAAAAGGCTAAGTGATAATTATTCTGAATTAGTTTTTGTGTAATTGAAATATTTCAATTACACAAATGATCAGTAGAACATATCAAAACCTTTCGAACAGGCGTTTTTCCGATAATCTTTATTAATCCTCATACGATTAGCAACAGATTGCCAAGCCTTAACAAATGCGTTAGATTTAAATTTTTATGGCTGGATGCCAACCGATAATAATACACCTTGCCGCTTTTCATCTAATATTATTGATCGCTGGCAATTGGACCTATTACCAGACAACTGTACCCGCTATGTATTTTTTACTGCTGAAAACAAAAATGATATCCGTGTAGGTAAGTCTTTTATTGAGTTTCACGTAATCTCTGACAGCGGTATTTTAAAAGAAAACAGGAAGTCACCAAACAACCTGATGTGCTTGATTTAGACATAAGTGCAGAAGAAGCCAAAAGTGTATTAAGGGTTAATTTATTCGCTCAATATAAGAATAGAGAAGCATATTGGTATGATGAATTATTTGGTAGGTGTGATAAGCCTGCACATACTGCCCAGCCAGAAGCGAAAAGATTGAGGGTAACATTCCGCCTTTATTTCAGGCTTTGAAATACCACTGATTTTGCTGAGTGCTGAAAATGACGCATAGAAAGTTACTGATAAAATAAAACTATTTCGTGACCACTTACTTTATGCTGCTGAGGCAGAACATAAAAACCAAGAATAGCGGATATTGAAACAGATACTTCGGTATCGGTTTTAACTTTCAAATTGAATGATATTGGCAGGTATTAACTCCCTTAGCCTAAATTTCCCCTCAAAGTGAAGTATTAAAAAATCACTTCACTTTCACTGTATACACATCCATAATATTACATTCACAGATAACTCCTCTGTTACGCCCTCTTAATAATTTTTTGGTAAGTTTAAATGTCTGTAAACGCACAAATTATCGACGTATTCGCGGGGCCTGGTGGCTTGGGCGAAGGTTTCTCTGCATATAAAGATGAAGGCGGTAATTTCCCTTTTCAAATACAAATTTCAGTTGAAATGGAGCAGTATGCTCATAAGACATTACGACTACGCGCTTTTACTCGTTATTTCACACATAACAATATAAACCTTCCTAACATTTATTTTGATTATATTGCAGGGAAGAACAAACTCTTAGGCAAACTACTTGAGTTTCGAACGTGGGAAGAGAATGAGAAAACGGTAACTGAAAATGATAATAATGATTGGACCGTTATTTCACCCGAACTCTATTGTCCAAATGATTTTAAAAAAGCAAAATCACAATATGAAGAAGAGTGGGTAAACATTCTACTTGCCATAGAACAGGCTATTTACGAAGCGCGTAGAATGACACTTGGGCCTGACAAAAAGGATATTCATAAGGCAATCAAAGAACAAATAGTACCAAAAACTCCTATTATTTTGATTGGAGGACCTCCTTGCCAAGCATTCTCAACTGTTGGGCGTTCACGTCGTAAAGGCCATGTAACAAACAACGTCGTCACTAATTCGGACGAGCCAGCAGTATGGGACCAAGATAATGATGGTCGTACATGGTTGTACAAAGAATATATAAAAATTATTCATTCTTTTAAACCTGAAATTTTCGTAATGGAAAATGTACGAGGTATGCTTTCAGCAAAGGTTGATGGTGAAAATGGTGAGAAAGTTTTTGTATGGAAGCAGATTTTTGCTGACTTAAACAAACCTTCAAATGTTGTAGGTAGAAAATCAAGCAAGCTTGAATACGATATATACTCTTTAGCAACTGATGTAAAGTTTACTGGAAATCCTGATGATTTAGAAAAAATGAATGGTGCAGATTTTGTATTAAACTCTAAGAATTATGGTATTCCACAAGCGAGAGAGCGAGTTATTTTACTAGGCGTTAGAAAGAATGTATCTAAAAAATTAGGTGAAGCTTTTAGCGCAATGCTCACTAAAATAAGCACAGAACAACAAACTCATGTCAGTGATGCTATTGGTGATCTACCTATATTACGTTCAGGGGTTGGAAGACAAGAGCATGAATACAATGGTGTTGATGCTCCAAAAAAATCATCGATTAAAGCTGCTAATGAACTTGATTTTTGGAATAGCGAGCTTAAAACTAAATTAAATACAGCTGTAAAGCGTCTTAAGAAAAGTACCAACAACCACCAGAAAAAAGTGTGGGACATCCTTAATATTGCATATAGAGGTCATAAGCGCTTATCCAAAGGTTCACGTAACCATATCGATGTATTAGACAGAAGCTTTAAATCGACAAACAATTCCATAGAGAAGTTATCCAAATTACCATTTACACGGTTAACTCATGAATACAGCGATAGAATAAAACTGGATTCTGTGCATCAACTAAATAAATGGTACAGACCTAATAACGAAGTGTTGTTGGTGTTGAACCATGAAACTAGAAACCATATGGACTCTGATTTATGTCGTTACATTTACTCCGCAAGTTATTCTCTCATTTTGCCAGAGAAAGGTGAGCGAATTAACCCAAGATTACCAGAGCTTGTAGAAGTTGGGTTAGATCCTAAGGGGCATAAAAATAGAGAATCATTCATTGACCGTTTTCGTACACAAATATGGGATAAGCCAGCAACAACGATTACTAGCCATATATCAAAGGATGGGCACTACTATATTCATCCCGATCCAAGCCAAATGCGAAGCTTTACAGTAAGGGAAGCTGCGCGTATACAGACCTTCCCTGACAACTACTTCTTTGATGGGCCGCGGACAGCACAGTTTATTCAAGTTGGTAATGCTGTTCCCCCTCTACTAGCTAACAAAATTGCAGGGGAAGTTTTCAAAATATTTTCTAATTGAGATAAGTTCCAATAAAGAAATTTTTTTGATAGTGCAAAATGACGGACCCATTTTTAACATCAGCTAAAAGTTAACTATATATACTCTACAAATTCAGAGATAAAATGTTCTGAATTTGTAGAGTTTTCCGGTAAAGCAAGCCATATGTGGCATGCATTTTTAAATATTTCCCACATATTTACTCTTGAGACTTTCGATAGCTCTTCAAAATAATCATGGTGATCTTGACCTTTTAATTGAGCAAGGCCTTCGATAATAGGAACCCTAAATTCTTCCTCAAAAGATTTAATAAATTCTTTGCTACAGCTTTCAATTACTACTAATAACTCTTGCTCAGGGGCTAGGGTACCAGGTAAAGAGATCGCATTATCAAGTAAGTCTTTTGGTATTAAATCTTTATCAGAAGCATCTGCATCATAACAAAGTAATATATGTTCTCGCTCCAATTCAGAAATACGGTTAAATACACTAGATAAATCGCCTTCACCATTAGCAGAAGATACTATTAATAAATGGTGAGTATCTTGAGTTACATATTGATCAATTAGAAAGCTTAAAAAAGCCTTAGCCTTTGCATCTTCAACTAAAACTAACTTTGGCTGATTTGTTTTTAAACCCATCTCTCCCAATAACTGATCATTGGGATTACCTTCATTAAAAATAAATTCCTCATCAGATTGTTTAATTAATTTAAGCAAGCTACAACGTTGTAACGCAGAAACAATATCCTTAGAATGTGAAGCAATAAATACTTGTTGTATTGATACATCTACGAGCATTATTATAAGCTCAATCATTCTAATTTGAGCTTTAGGGTACAAATATGATTCAGGCTCATCGATTAATAAATGACGATGCTCCAGCTTGTACTTTAAAAACCAAAAAAGATGAATGATATAGATCTCACCATCAGATAAACCTGAATGCTCTCTTTTTACTTCACCCTCTGTGACTGATATAAAAATATATTCTTCATCATCATTCTCTATTTCAAAAATGTTTATTGAAGTATAACTCGCCCCTATGACATAGTTTACTTGTCTTACTTCATCATCAGCTAACACAATAGGAGAGTATTGCTCGAGTGTTTCTTGCAATAAAGACTGGCTGATCTTTTGAACTGTTTCTTTTGACTTAACTACAGAATCAGAGGGTGAGTAATATATGAAATCAGGTGAATCATTTAAGCTAACATTAGTATTAAAGAAATTGAAACAGCTATCATGCCCCTCTAATGTTTTTAAGAATAAAGTCTTACCAGAGCCATTAATTCCATATATTACGTTTAGTCCCTTTAATTTTATTTCTGTTAAATCAACATATTCAATATTTGATTTAATTGATGTAATGCCTGCTTTAGGTGCTGAAAATTGTGCCTTTTTATATAGTTTAGCTATTTCGGCTTTTCTTAGATCAATTGGCATTAAGCTCGCCCCAGACCAAAGAATTTAGAAGAGTACTTAATGCATCAACATCTTCTGATGTTATTTTCTCATTTAGTAAGTCTATAGTTTTTTCAACTTTCGTTTGATATTCCATTCTTAGTGATTTCACATTCAAAGAGAGACTTACCCAACAAAAGAAAAACTGCCTAAAAACAACAGAGCGACCATCATTAACACCTGTACTAATTCTTGTTGAATATTCAGAATAAATTACTTGTTCTAACTGGTTACCATATGAAGGAATATGCTTTAATGACTCAACCATATCGCTATAGTTATTTAAAATTAGTGAAAGTTCTTCCTTGGTGATATCTGGAGCACATTCGATCAGAAAAATAATCAATGAAAACAAGACTGGTTTATTTAGCTTTACCTTTCCTGATAAGCTTATGGCATCTATGAGTAATATGAGCTTCAACTCTATTTTTTCATAAAGAGTATCATCGAAAGCAGCATGCATACGATAACGTTCAGTTAACTGAGAGTCATTAATCTTCTTCTCAATACTTCCTTTTTCTAACGAATACAAAACCCGAGCAATAACATCATGATAAGCTAATCTCGTGTTATTGAAGCCAATATTAGTATTATCAAACCCTAGATTAAGCATTTTACTAACTAATTCTTTAGTCATGTCTCTCGCAGGACCAAAAAATGTATTTCGCCTTTCGGCAGAAGTAAGTGTTGCATTTTGATTTAGTCGAAAAAATAGCTCAAACGGTTCATTTTCCTCATAATTACTTAGTTCAAATGTCCTTAATGCAAAGTTATTAAATATCTTTCTATATTTATCAGGAAGATCCTGATAAAACATACCATGTAAGGTCTCTAATTCTTCAGACCTTGGCTCTAACCTACCATCGAACTTAAACCGACCTTTGTAAAAATGTTTAATCGCTTGTAATCTTTGATGCCCATCTAGCACTTCCTTTATATCTTTCCGTTCGTTTTTTATTAAAAAGATTGGTGGGATTTCCCACTCCCTAAGCACTGTATCAACAAGCATTTGTTGTTTTTTTACATTCCAAACATCACCTCTTTGAAATTCAGGATCAAGATCTATGTCTCCATCCGCTAGTTGCATTAATACTGATCTAATATCAGGGTTAAGTGAGGCTAGTAACATTTTTGGGTAACCTTAAATTAAAATAATATTTGTAATAAACTTACAATACTTAGTATATATATATAATGTTGTTGTTTAACAGTAGTCAGTCAACGACTATTATTATAATCAAACACACTCTTCCGTTACCACATAAAACCCCTCTTCAATGGCCTTCTGCTCAATAGCGAGAAGAGATAAACATTGCTTTTCAGTGGGGATTTTAACAGGTATAGCTGCTGCAATATCCAAAATACTCTTTTCTTTATGGCTTAGAATATATGATTTTTTATTCCAATCACATATTTGTTTCCAGTATTTCTCTGTTTTTTCAAACACATACTTTTGCGCTTCAATACCATTGTCTATGGTTTGTACCGTTGCGGCATTTTTATGCTGGTGTTTTAACTCATTCAGATCGATTAAAGATGCCTCTACTGAAGGCAATAGGCTAACATGAGCTTGGATTACATTCTCCCAACAATCTGCTTTTTTACACCACTCACTAATATTAGTAACATGCAACGGAGTCATTTTAATCACTTCATTTACTTTCTCGGCGATATCTAACAAGTTATTAATCAGATCTTCTGTAAGTTCCTGACTTTTCCAGATAGCTTGCAAATCAAAGTGTTTCTTTTTGCCATCTAAAACATGACGAAATTTGGCTATAGTATAAGTTACGATATTAGCCTTATAACCACCGTACCAAACCTGTTTCATTATCTTTTTATCGAGTTTTTTAAACAAAATGGCTTTAGCAATAGATTCTTTAAAAAATAGCTCATTAAATTGCTTTTCATCTTTATCCCACTGTTCAGTCATTAAGTCCGCGAACCGTCCAAAATTCTTTTGTGCGCCAAGGCTTACAATATGCGGCATTCTCTCCCAAGAATTATGGAACTTAGCTAAATCTGTCTTTGTGATCATCTGATGTTTAGGGTTCAGCTTTCCAAACCTTTCTTGGTCTGCTTTTGTTAGTTTTGTTTTAGCAGTCATATATTGACCACGCGCCCTTTCATAAAACCAATGCGTTTCTTTTAGGCCACCTTCTGAGGATGGAGCCCAAACTCTTCTGGACAACTCTTCAAAGCGCCAGTGGAATGGACTATTAGAGAAAAAATCTGCTGCATTTACTTTGTTCTGTGTATTTGCAAACTCTGATATTTTGGGAACAATTGTTTCAACAAATTCAGGGGGAACAATTGTTAATTTCACCTGTATAAAAACTTGTGAAAGATCTGCTTTTTCTTTTTTCAAAGTGTTGTAAATAGATGCGGTAGTTTGTCCTCCGTTAACTATTTGCAAATTCTTTAATTTTGAAATAAAGATACTACCTTGTTTTTCAGCAGTCGTTATCTCTTCTGCGGTAGCCGTTAATCCATTGTTAAATGCAAAAAACATGTTTGGCTCATTAACAATGGTATTTCTCATGCCTTTGTTAACTTTTCCTTTAAATTGAAGAAACGTCCTTACGTTCTGTTCAAGCAATCTTTCTGTGTATTTGTCATATAACTGGGATAGCAGCGAGCCAGGAAGCACCAGCAGGTAAGACTGATACTTGTCTGATTCAGAAAATGCCTTTAAACATGGGAGCTGCTCACCAAACTCAGATTCAAAGTCAATTTCTATTGCTTCTTTGCCTGTACTTGAAGAGTCAATTCTATGTATTCGTTCAATATCCCAAATATCAAAATTAAATTGATAGTTTTGAATTGCATTAGAACCAAAGTCTTTTATAGATTTACTTATTTCACCATTGGTTATTATGATCACTTTCACCCCAGAAATGTTTGCTGATTTTAAGCAAATATCTCTGACTAATGGATAGGCTAAGTCAGTTTCTTCCATGCTCTGATAAAAATTACTATCAAGACATTTCTCAAAAAAGCGTTGTGCTCGTTTAGCTAATTGGTTTGCAAGTGAAGTGGTTAATGTTTCTAAGCTATCTTTGTAATGAGAAACTACAAGTGTTAGAACACCGTTTTCTTCATTTTGATTCCAAGCATCGAGCTTGAGACCTAGAGAATCTTTTTTATAACTACACAAGGTATAATTTTCTATAACGGCTTGTTCAACTAGGTAGTCACAAATTTTTTCAACAAACACCGGCTCATTAAACTTACTTCCAACCTCAGCTTCACTATAAATATCTTGCATGAAATCGGTATAAAACTGGTTTAAAGTCATTGTTTCGTCACCCACGGTTCATCAATTAAAAATGGTTCACAACTTGTTAGAGCCAAATCATATGTCACTTTATCTACACCATTAGGAATATTGCTTAGTAATATTCGAGGGAATTCCTCAGTGACTTCGTAAAATGATTTTGAAGCAATGATATAGCTGTATGTTAAGTAACTAGTACTATACACGTATCCCATGTCGAGTAATGTGTCTTTAAATTTTTCTAACTGCGATGTCTCCCCAGATTTTTCGAGGTCTGATTGTATTTTTTCAATTAACAACGGCAGAGATAAAGCACCTTCCGACTCAGGCTCAGTTTTCCCTAATGTAACAACAAATAGATATAGCTCTTCTAGCTGAGCACAGAGCTGTTCAGCTGATGATATTCTTACCTTTGGCGTTGATGTGCCTATCTGACACTTTACTTCAATAGCCGCATTTTGAATGTTAAAATCTTGCGGACTGCCTTCTGGTCCAGTCCAAAAATCTATAGCTTGTGCCACACCGTATTTAGCAGCAATATGTTGCTGTAAATAGATTAACTCTCCAATCAAACCTTTGATGACTCGCTCTGTAAGAATTTTTTCCTTATCTTGTTTTAGAAATTCCCTCCAGCGCTCGATACGCCTAAAAATTACAGGCACAACAGCCGAAGGCTGAAGCGGCCTCGTAGCAGAAATCACATCATTACATAAAGCGAAAAATAGTTCCCAGTCACTCGGGCTCTTTAGGCTTAAAACTAGTTGCTTAGTATCGGTAATGGCAGTAACGTCGATCCCTGTTAATGAAGGGAAAGTTTTAGGAAGTTTACATTCATTGGTTAGTTCACATACAAACAAGTATCTGCCTAAGCGGTCTTTTGCCCAATATAGGTTTAATGGATGCTTGTGATCAATTCTTCGCGCAGAAAGATTTACCTTAGGTGTGGTTATTGATTCCCATGGATTATTCAATTTCCATCTCCTCTTCATCAAAAATATTGCCAAACTCTTGGTTCCACCAAGTTGTATTTACAACATATTTAACAAGATTTTCTGGCTTTTTAGTGCCGGCCTTACCTGGAAAGCTGATACTCCAAGCGACAGCACCATTAGTTAATAAGGAGCCTTCTGCATCCATTAACTTACAATCCAAAATATATATTGTTAAAAGAGGTCTTTCTCTAAGTTCTCTACATGCTTTCCCGGACAATGAGCCAGCTTGAGGATATAGTGACTTGTCTATTCCTGCCCTTTCCCATGTGGGGGAGCTAAACCTTCTTTTACTTGATGTAAGTGCATTTTTATTTTGTTTATATTGAGTAACTGTTCGCATTAAAGGGTGCATGATTATACTGCTTTCATTTAACGCTTTTTCTTCAGCATGCGGTTTTGCATTACTAATAAACTGTATATCCCAATTACAATTAATTTTCCCAACATAATCTAAGATAGGTTTTGGCTCGGTCATTATTGAAGCGGGGTGATTTGTATATGAATTTAGGAAATCAACTACGTATTGTTGATTTACATCCATAAATAAATTGTTACTACCAAGTCGGACAGGAGCTTCATCATTTTTGACTAGAGTTCCAATCAATGTTTTTAATACTTTGGCATTATTTTCAACAACAGCACTTGTAGAAGATAAAACACTTGTTTCAACCTGTCTGCCAAATAAGCTAATTTGGCGAAGAACATCAGTACCCGTTCGCATCTTATTACGTGCCGTCACTATTAGTGACTCAGGGTGACTTCTAACACATAATCCGAACTCTTCAGGCGTTAATTTTGCGTTCTCCATTCTTTTGAACTCACCTCTTAGCTCCTCAGTTACATCAGATATATGTGCATACCATGCAATCGCCTCACTAGGCATATATAAGCAGCATAAATCATCAAACCCATCTCTATAACCAAACCAACGGCCCATTTGCATTAATGTGTCATACATTTGGGTATTTCGAATAAAGTAACTTACCGTTAACCCTTCAAGCGTCAAACCACGTGATAAGCTTAACCCGCCTACAGCAATCAAGCTTCTACCATTTGGGTAGTTCTCTTTACTGTAATCAAGAGGTTCTGAGTTTTTTGAGGCGTTTACTTCAATTGTTTTTATTGGCGTAATAGATTTTTTCAGCACTGACTGGACTTCTCCCCAAGAGAACTCAACCGTGTGGAATTCTTTATCAAAGGTGTTCTTTAAATCAGATATATATCCATTTTTGAGCGCTATTGCTTCTGAAAGTGCATAGTGATTGATTACATTTCTGCGCATTTCATCGACATAGTCATGCACCAACAGTTTCAAATTACTTTGAACCTCTGTAAACCGACTGACATTAACTAACATTGAGTTATGTTTAAATTCTTGATCCCTCAAAATCCGTATTGCGCGGATTAATACAAACGAGCGAATTGCTTCTTCAAGTGAGCCTGGCATTGCAGGAGGTGCATAATCTTTCTTATGATTTGATGGAAAAAGGTCTTCGTGATCTAATAACTCTCTAACCATGTCTAAGTCAGAATCAGCACCTAATACGCGGTTTGAACCAACATAATTCGTTGGTGCGTCTAAGCTAATAATAAAATCCCTTGGAAATAGCTCATCACCAATCATTTCATGGTGGTCACTAGGATCAATAAAAATATTAGCGAAAGGGGTTGCCGTATAGCCTAAATACATATTTTGTTTGAATAGTTTTAACAGTTCACGAATTTTACTGTTAATTGCTGTCGCTTCGTTTTCCTCTTTATTCGTATTTATCGATGCGTTATCAGCTTCATCGTCTATTAAGAGAAATGGAAACTGATCTAAATTTAAGTTGTTGTTTTTAAGCCAATTAATTAAATTTTGGAGTATTGATTTGTTCTTCTTAATAACCAAGACAACTGGTTGCTTAAAATTACCAATCCCACTACCTATTTGTTGAGCTATATTATTACGAAAGTCATGTATC
>Ga0105356_10004142_pt1 | contig 14050 bp, 12 predicted proteins | sample GOMGulsemesocosm_3_FD_83502 | JGI IMG/M metagenome (GOLD analysis project Ga0105356, IMG submission 83502) | Methane-oxidizing microbial communities from mesocosms in the Gulf of Mexico - GOM9D Gulf of Mexico | ecosystem: Environmental > Aquatic > Marine > Cold seeps | place: Gulf of Mexico...
CATACTATGCCCGAAGCGGCAGCTGCAAGTACCACATCAACGGCAACACCGCCTACAAAATGACGCCAAGTTAATTCATCTCGCATCAGTTGATCTAGTGCATGAAAGCCGATTGAGAAATAGACTGTAAATTTAGCCCCTGTCTTTATCGCATTTAACGCACCTAATTTACCTACCCCCATATTAACGGCTTGTGGACTACTGGCAATAAATACATTGCGGGTTAAGTGCTTACGTAAAGAAGGCTCATTGTAAAGTGCTATAAAGGTTCTGTTGGGATATGTAACCACCTTGTATTTTGCCAATATATCACCACCGCGTTTCATCTCAAGCGCTAAAACTCCTAGTACCTTTACATCAGTCAATACAGGCCAATAAGAGGCGATTGTTTTTCCTGTATTACTGTATTCTGACCAGGTATCTTTAAAAGCACTCCATACGCTTTTTGTTGAGGCACTCACACCAGCTGTAGAAGTAACTATATTATCTATCCATTCGAGGGTTTGTTGATGGGTATAACCTTTACTCTTTCGAATTGATGCTATTAGGCATAAATATTCATTTGGCATTAAAGCAATCAGGGTATGATTATTACTATTTAAAGAGCCAGCGAGTTTATCACGCTCTTGAGTTTGTAGTGCTTTATTGAGTTTTTGTTGTATTTGAATGTTTTGATATATTTCAAATGAAGACATAATATATTCCTTATATTGATGAAAATCCTTTTAGTTATTATAACGATGCGTCATGAATTAGGTCAATGTATTTATTTTGGGTCCTAACTTTAGTCTCCATCATTTAATCATATTTAGGATTATCCTTTTTTTGACTTGGTTTTAAAATCCATTTGATAAAACTTATCCCCACTTAACATAAGCTTATTAATTGGTGATCACTTTATTAAAAATCATCCCCGAAAATGCGCTTTGTTCCTAAAAGGAATAAATGATAACCTAACTTAATTAATAGGAATTTCACTGAATTTTAGGCTTAATTTCCATTTATAAAATCATATACCAAGAACTTAGTATATTAAGTTATTCAATGCCAAGGAGGCTAAATGTTAGAACCAAATTATTCAGAATATTCACTAGATGAATTAATAGATACTCTAAATGTAATGGATAAAGAAGCTTTTCCAGAAAGAGCAGCTAAAATTCGACAAGAATTAGAAATAAGGGAATCATCAACATCAACTAACCCTAAAGAATCAGCAAGCAGTTTTGATTACAATGAACAGTTTTATGCTTGCCCAAATTGTGAAGGTAAAATAGGGATTTTATCAAAGGCTATAAATAGTATGAGTAAAATAAAAACATGCCCTCATTGTAGTAAACCATTTGGAATAACTACAAACTTTAAGTTTTTAGCTTACATTTTTATGCCAGCTATCCTTATTAATTATTTCTTACTAAAACCATTGTTAGTCGCTTTTGGTATTAGCAGTTCAATAAGTCTTGCCATTGTGACAATTTCAATATTGATTTTGTCAATTAGACTTACAAAAGTAAATAAAAGTACTGAAGTTTAAAATAATTGGAGTCAACTCTTATCTTTGACTCCACTTTGAATTAATCCTCTCTTTCCACTTACTCAAACTCTTCAAAATTTCACACTCCCCTATCACTTCATTTGAGCAACAAATAGATAACTTATATAAGCTTTGTTCTAATTAGGTTAATTCTTGAATGGTTTCTCTCACATTTTCGAGTTTTTGATCTATTAACGCATCCACTTTACTACAAGAAGATTTTTTAACTTCTTGCATTTAGATCTGGGTTTTAATTTATTCTATGGGGATTTTCAGTTCTAAAACTAGGCATCCATATCTATATATTTGATTTCAACAAGCCGTTTAGATGGCGAGAACTTAAGCTGCGCAGCAAGCATATAAAACGCAAATAAATAATGGTCAGTACGATCTGATTTATAAATTTGGCGAAGGTTTAATTGATGAAAATGAAATCAAAATCACCGAAACTGAAATGACTTTACCTGGCTTTGCTAATCCAATTGAGCTAAGCCAAGAAAACCCTTTTAAAGATATGGTTTAAGCAAATTATATCATCTTCAAAAGGCGCTCATTGAGCGCCTTTTTTATATCACGCTATCTATTCACTTTACTATGTCTACTCATTTAATAAAATGAATCTGCAGCATGACTTTAAAATTGATTAACCTTTCCTACTTCAGACCTAAAGGGAAATAACTTTAAATTTTATAAGTGCTAATCAAGCCCATCAATGAAAGTGTAAATATGTCCTCTCCCTTTGAAAAATGTAAGAATTAATATTTTTCAAACAAAAGGGTTTTGTTTTTTGTTAAGCTCAACAAATAAAAGCAATAATTACGTATAGGAATAACAGGTGAAAGAATCAACAAGAGAAAAGCTAAAGTTTCAGGCTATGGAGCTTTTTGCTACCCAAGGCTTTTCATCTACAACGGTTGGAGCCATAGAAAAAGCAGCAGGATTAACAGCGCGTTCTGGTGGCTTTTATCGTCATTTTCCAACAAAGATGTCTGTTTTAGAAGCGATAGTTGATGAAGCTGAAATTGAAATACTGGCTGATTTTCAAAGTAACCTCTCTTTACCTTTAGGTGATGTAAAAAAAGAATTACTCACAATTGGCCGAATGATTTTACATATAGGTGAAAAATACCGCCCATTACGTATATTGCTCAGAGCTGAAGTCGGCACTTTACCAGAGCTAAGAGAAAAAATGAAAGTGATCAATACACGCCTAGCTGATGAACACTTGTTCCCTTGGATTGCATCTAATATTAAAAATACGTCATTTAGCAGTAACTGCCCTGATGAAATGATACAAATTGTATTTGGTAGTGTATTTTATTACATGATCAGCTTAGATATAGGTGCGACACCTTATGGTATCGAGCAAAACAAATATCTAGAAACTTGGGCGGATGTTTGGACTAAAAATTTATCTTAAATATTTACTTTTAACCTCTAATGCTTAGTTTTTTCGCCTTACTTTATAAGTAAAATACAAAGTAGTAAGGCGAATATACTAAATAAAAAAGCCCAGAAGGGCCCAGGGACCGTTTTGAAAGCGCTATTTCAATTAGTGCTTTCTAATGGCTAAACAATACAATAAGAAATTAAGTAAGCACAGGGTTTGTTTTTATTATTTAGAATTAATATGCACAAAATAAGAATTTATAACCAACATAAATAATTAAAAGCTAAATTATCACGTTGAATAGATAATTTATTCCAGCCACCCCATATTCAATCTAATCCGTTGTTTTATATAAACGGTCTCCAGCATCTCCTAAACCAGGTAATAAGTGACCTTTTTCATTTAAATCTCTCTCTTTACTAATCGCGATAATTTTCACATCCGGATGAAAATGATGTAATTTATCTACACCCTTTTGGGAGACTAAAATACAAATCATGGTGATTTTACCTACCCCATACTGCTTTAACCTATCTATACAAGCAATTGCAGTATCGCCAGTAGCGAGTAAGGGATCTGCTAATATCACTTCTTTTCCGGTTGATTCTTTTGGCAACCTAAAATAATACTCAACTGTATTTTGAATGAATTTATCTCTATAAATACCAATATGGCCAGCACTGGCAAACGGCAACATATTTAATAAACCATCAAGCATGCCATTGCCTGCTCGCATTATAGATACAATAATAGGCGCTTGTGCCACGGCTTCTCCTTGCATTTTCTCTAACGGCGTTTCAATATCAACATGCTTGAGTGCTAATTCTTTAGTAGACTCATAGGCTAAAAGACCACTTATTTCGTTTAATAATCGTCTAAATTCACATGACTTTGTTTCTTTGCTTCTGAGTAATGTGAGTTTATGCTGTAAAACGGGATGACTAATTATTGTTAATTTTTCCATTGTCTTGTCCTATTCCAGTAATCGGTAATGGCTATACGGCTTACTTTTAAAAAACAGTGCCATCACTATCGAGTTTTAAAGGAGGTTCGCCTTTTTCTCTTTTCTCTTGCGCTACTATTCGACCTGCCCACCAAGTTCCGCCCTCTAAGACTTTAGCCAAAGGTAACTGAGTCTCAGACATATTTAGCTTACCTCTAATGTTATCTGCGATTTTATCGAGCAATACAATGGTTAACGCACGCCATTCAATGATTAAATCGCTATTTGCTAGGTGGGATTTTGAGTGATTAGTTTTATCTTTTAATTCTATTAATTGCTTATCTAATAGCAGGCCCCCATTACGGTATTCAGCCAAACCCGTTAGCTTTTCAACGCCCGTCACTGTTATACCCGCCTCTAAAATGGGCTCTATCAATGAATAAGTTAACCATTGAGATAATTTATGAAAAGGTACTAAACAAGATAAGGGGTCGTCTGATTTTAATTTCGAATACGCCCATAAATCCCCCATATTGTTATTATTTATGGATATTCTACCTGGCCAAATATCACCAAAATTAACTAAAACACTATTTAAAATAGTGTCAGCTTCAAGTTTGTCTCCATAATTATTTGTTAAAAAATCAACTATATTACCAGGTCTATTATCTTTAAAAGCAGCATTGTTATTTAGCGAATTTCCTAATTCGCATATTAAACTTACACGCCCATCTAAACCTGCTAAAGGGTTATTTTGTGATACCTGAAACCCCAACTCTAATTTTTGACGATTAAATGACATTAAAGATTCTGCATCCACTTTAAACGGATTAAGGTTATCACTTGAAAACATGCCAGCCATGAACATATCAAAACTGGCAATCGCAAGGCCTTCAGAGCGCGAAAAACTTTTGCCACTATTTTTATCAAAGTAATGCCATGAATTCCCAGCGCCCGCATCTAATAATACAGAAACCAAAACCAAATCTAATTTAGCTCTTGCTTTATCGTATCGAGATAAATGATTTAACTTTTCATCTAGCAGCTTTAACCTATCTATATTACCAACTTGAAAATGACTCCATCTAGAGTGAAATGGGATATTTAAATCTGGGTAATTATGCTTTATTACAGCCAGAACATAGTCTGCTACTTCATCTAGCCTAGATATGTTTATTTTAAACTCACCTATCCCAGCTAGACTCAGCTCATATATTTTCTGACTGCGCTGCCTAATTGCTTTAGGGGATAATAGATAGCTCACATCATCTTGGTTAATATCTGTGAAAATCATTCTAAATCCCGCCCTTTTATACTATCAAGCTCGTCATCTGATAGCGCATCTTCATCACCTGTATAATAACCAGCCGCTTTTTTTGCTTCTATTTCAACTTGAGCATCATCTGGTACAAGATTTTTAGGGATAGATACGCGGTTTATGACATCAATGCCAGACTTTACAATCGCGTTATATTTCATATCGCTCATCGACACTAAATGATCTATCTTTGTGATGCCAAACCAATGTAATACATCTGGCATAAATTCTTGAAAACGCGCGTCTTGAATACCGGCAACACATTCAGTACGTTCAAAGTAGGTTGCAGCGCTATCACCGCCTTTTTGTCTTTTTCTTGCATTGTAAACTAGTAATTTAGTAACTTCTCCTAATGCTCTGCCCTCCTTTCTAAAGTAAACAATTAAGCCAACACCGCCTTCTTGCGCTGTTTTTACAGCTTCTTCAATACCATGCATTAAGTAAGGTCTACAAGTACATATATCCGAGCCAAATACATCAGATCCATTACATTCATCATGTACTCTGCATGTGAGCTTTTTACTTTCATCAGCTAAATCGTTTATGTCTCCAAAAATATAAGCTGTTGTACTGCCAATTGGCGGCAATAAAATTTTAAGGTCTGGCCTGGTGACTAACTCAGGGAACATTCCGCCCGTTTCTTGGAATAAAATTTTTCTCAATTCACCTTCTTCAATACCGAATCGTTTAGCAATACCGGGCAAGTACCATACAGGCTCAATTGCCACTTTAGTGACAAATACATCTTTATTTTCTTTTAAGATTTCACCATCAGGTTTTAATCTGCCTTTCTCTACGGCTTCATATATTTCGGGCAAGGTTAAATGGGCTTGCGTAATGGCAATTGATGGTTGAATATTAATCCCTTGTTTTAAAGCTTCACTAAACACTTCATCAACACTTGCACCCCATGGGTCTAAAGAAATTATTTTTTTTGCATCACACCAAGACGCTTTAGGTGTGATGTTTACTGTTGGACTGGTATTTGTAAGATCGGGAATATGATCTTGCGCAAATGTGCCTGCTGCAATCGATAGTGCGCGATAAACTGTGTAACTACCACTATGAGAGCCAATTGCATTACGATTTTCTTTTGTAGAAATAGTCGCAATCACTGGACCTCGCTCACTCGCTGTTTGCGCGCCCCACTTTACAGGTGTTGATTCTTTAAACGCCTGATTGGAATGGGATGTTAAAATTACATGGCATGACTTTGAATATTCCTTCATAAATACTCCTTAATACTCTTTTAAACCTAAGGACTTATAAGGGTTAAACTTTAAAAAGTTATTTTAGCTTAAGTACCAAAGTACCTATCGCCAAAGTCGCCACATCCGGGAACAATATATTTATGTTCATCTAAAATAGGATCAACAACTTCAGTATGAATATGGATTTGTGGAAACTCATTTTGTAGTTTTTCTACTGCTTCTAAAGCACAGAATATCGAGATTATTTCAATCTTATTTAAGTCATAACCCTGTTTTTTCAGCATGCCTAAGCTGTAACACATAGTGCCAGCTGTTGCGATCATCGGCTCTAAAATTACAAATTTTGCATCAGGTGCGATTTGAGGCGGGACTTTAAATAAATAAGGCTCTGGCTGCGCTGTATCTTCATTTCTTTTTACACCAATGGAGCATAATCTAGAGTTTTCTATTTTAGACATAAAGACAGGCAGTAAACTTAAACCAGCTCTAAAAATTGGCGTTAAAATTACTTCGTGGTTTTCAAGGTGCGGGATCATAGCCTCTGCTATCAAATCAAATAGCTGATCTGCGGTTTTTCTAAACGCTTGATAGGGTAAATCTCTATTTCTTAATCTTGTTAAAAATAAATGCCGCTCACTTATTTGCGCATTTTTAGAACGTGAAAAACAAGTCACATTAGGTGGTAAAGTAAAATTATTATCTTGATCTGGCATATATCAATCCCAAAAACCTAACTACTTAAATTGAGAATTTAAAATCTTTAAAAGCATTCAGGCTGAAAAATAAAAATAATGAGTTTATAAAAAATAAACTTTTCTTATTCAAAGACTAATAGACAGATCGTGTTTCAACAAGATTTTGAAAAATATAATTGAAGAGAATAATTAGAAATATGGATAAGTAAGCTGAAAATTCACTCAGCTTACTAGAATATAATGTGAAATTGTTTAGTCTGCTACTATCACTTTTTCAACAATAATAGCCTCTTTTGGCACATCATCATGATCGCCTTTACTTCCGGTTTTAACTTTTTCGATACTTTTAACTATATCCATACCATCAGTCACTTTGCCAAAAACTGCATAACCCCAGCCGTCATTGGTTTTTGACGTAAAATCTAAAAATGAATTATCTCGGGCATTAATAAAAAATTGTGAACTCGCTGAATGTGGCGACATAGTACGCGCCATAGCTAGTGTGCCCGCTAGGTTTTTACCACCGCGATTAGCTTCATTTACTATGGTATCGAAACCTTCTTTTTCCTTCATATCAGGCGTCATACCACCACCTTGGATCATAAAACCTTTAATAACACGATGAAATATAGTGCCTTCGTAAAAACCTTGTTGGCAATATTTTAAGAAGTTCTTTGCTGAAATAGGTGTATTTTCAAAATCCAATTCAATTTTGATATCGCCCATATTTGTTTTAAATGTGATCATAACTTGTATCTGTAAAACTGAGATATGCCTATTTTAATAGACTATGCATCCCTAACATAATTAATTATGCAATTTTCACAATATTTTTTATTTCTTCATCAATACGTTTTATCATTTGCTTTTCTGTTAAAGGCTTACTAAAAAAATACCCTTGGAATTGATGACAATACAGGTTTTTTAACACAGCCAACTGCGCTTGAGTTTCAACACCTTCAACAGTAACAGATAAGTGGAATGTCTCGGCAATCGCACAAATCGCTTTAACTAACTGTAAAACACCATTATCACTGTCTATATTATCAATAAATGAACGGTCTATTTTAATACCATCTATCGGTAAGTTTTTTATTCGCCCTAGTGAGCTATAACCCGTACCAAAATCATCAATATATATACCGATCCCCAATGTATGAATTGCATTAAGCTGGCCTATTAACGCCGCTTCTTTTGCAATCATGGCCGATTCAGTTAACTCAACACGTATCTGCCTGCGATTTAAGTGTGATTGATTTAAGCGATTTGTAAGCCAATCCATAAAATTATTTTGCTGTAGTTGCAGTGGCGACACATTTATATTGATAAATAGATCCCCAGACTTATCACCAAGTTGCTCCATAAATTTCAATGCGCGCTCAAAAACCCATTGACCAAGCACTGACATTTTGCCGCACTCTTCTGCTATCGGAATGAACTCTTCAGGGCTTATACGGCCTAGCTCTGAGCTATCCCATCGAAGTAATGCTTCAAATCCAATTAAGTTTAATCCCAATTTACAATAAAGAGGCTGTAAGTTTATCGATAACTCTAAATCTGGAATTAAATCATGTAATAGGGTTTCTATTTGTAGTCTGCGGTTAATTTGTTGGGATAATTTTGAAGAGAAAATATAATAATCATTTTTTCCTTGTTGCTTAGCTTCATACATAGCAATATCAGCATCATGAATGAGCTTTTTAGCATCATAGTCTATACAAGGTGAAGTGAATTTACGTACACCTATACTGCCACTCACTGATAAACTATGCTCATTATAATTAAAGGGTTTTCGGATCTCTTCAAGTATATTTATTAATAAACCAATTAAGTTTTCAGTTAAATGGTTTTGTCGGATCAAAACGGCAAACTCATCACCTCCTAATCTAGCAATATCAGAAAATGGACCTAGTAAAGTTTGCATTCTTGCCGCAAACTCAATTAATACTTTATCGCCAGCTACATGACCTAAAGTATCATTTATCAATTTAAACCTGTCTAAGTCTATATAAAGTAAAACAAAACGATTTTGTGCACTAAACCTTAATTTATCAAGCAATTCTAAAAATGTTTGCCTATTAAGTAAATTAGTTAAACTATCATGTTGTGCTCTATATTTTAGTTGCTCATTAAATAGTTTTATTTGTGTTATATCGACTAATCGACCTTCATAACGCCATATGCCATCATTTTCAATCCAATTACCACTTTGTCTCACCCAAATGCTTTTACCATTTTGTTTTTTAGCTAACCATTCAAATTCTTGATGATTTACTTTATTTTCGACATCCTGTTGCCATTTTATAATGTGATCTTGGCTATAAATATAATGACTAAATACTAAGTTTTTAGTATCAGAATCATTATCAAAAAGTAGAGATGCAAAAGCAGGGTTAAAGGTCTTAATGTTTTCATTACAATCTAAAATAAATAAACCTTCATGGGAGTTTACAAACAATTTTGTATATTGATTTTCTGATTTGATTTGCTGTTTTAACGCTTGAGTTTTTAATAACGATTCTTTTTTAAGTTGTTGATTAGAATCAACTAAACTTGCAGTTCTTTGCACGACAATGCGATTTATTTCTCTATTTCGCCCTTTTAGCGCGAATATTTGAAATAATATTAAAGCACCACAGATCCATGAAACGACCACTAAAGAAATTATCACACACAAACGTATTGGCAAAACTGGCGGATTTAAACTTTCAGGGTTATATAACTCTAACGTCAATTTATGACTAAAAAACTGACTAGATGTAGAAACACTCGCTTCAATTTCATTTAATTTGAAACTATCTTTCCAATCCGTGGTAAAAATCACCTCATCTTGGTTGGTAAGCCGAATATGCTCACCAGTTTCAGCATACAAATTATGATAAAGGTTTTCTAATAAACTAGACAAGGCTAATCTTAAACCGAGTGCTGAATGCACTTTACCTGCAACTTTTTGAATTAAAACTAAACTCCATTGATCATTATTTTGTGGCCAGTTAAGTGCTACCAAGCCATGCTCTAAAGATAATTTTTTTAACGCTCTGTTATTAAGCGCTATTACTTGCCCTATATTGTGGCCATAATCTGAAACAGGTGCTGCCTTTATGACACCTAATAAATTATCTTCAAGCTTAGCTGGTAAATACAATCTAAAATCGAATTGGCCTTGATCTATTTGTTGTGTTTGTATTTCTTCAATTTGCTCTGATTTAAATAAAACATACTGCTCTAAACCTACTTCAGTCTCTATTCCTTGTAATTGAGATTGCGCAACTTTATAAAAACTCTTTGAACTAATATTTTCACTCGATTGAAAGTATGCATCGAATGAATAAAGTAGGTTTTCGATCTGCCTTAATTTATTTTGAAAAACTTGATTATATGATGATATTTGTATATTTAAGTCTTGCTCTGATTGTGCTGCATAATGTTTTTCTAAACGCAGTCCAATAACAGACATCAAAATCACAAACATCAAATAGATAAATAGATGAACTCTAAATCCTTTTAAGTTTAATTGCTTCATGCTCTAGACTTCTCAAAATTTACCAGTACCATAGTTGCAAATGATAATAGTTTTTATTTGAGTATATGAAAAGTAATTTATTAGTATTTATTGCATTATTTGCATCAAGCGCTGAAGTTATAGCCAAACCTGTTGAACAATTGAACATTTATTCTTTTAGAAAGCTCGAATTAATAGCACCCATTATTTCATCATTTGAGAAAAAATCAGGCATAAACGTTAATTTAGTACATGGGAAATCTAAATATTTATTAAAAAGGTTGGAGGTTGATGGTAAACAAAGTCAGGCAGATCTATTGCTCACATCAGACTTAAGTCAGCTTGCTAATAAAAAACATTTATTGCAGCCTTTTACAGCGTTTACTAATTTAGAACACGTAAATCAAAGTCTGATAGATGATGAAAAATACTGGGTCAGTACTTCTTTGAGATCACGTACTATTTTTAGTGCACAGCACACAACATTACCTATTCCAGAGTATTATAGTGACTTTAATAAATCACAATATCATGGACAATTTTGTATTAGAGATTTATCTCATAGCTATAATAAAGAGCTATTTGCCTCTTTATTATCTATAGGTGAAAAAGAAAATACCCATTGGTTACAAAAACCTGAAAAACTCTTGGTAAAACGCCCTACTGGCAATGACAGGGATCAGCTTCGTGCATTAGCAAATGGACAATGCCAATTTGCAATAGCTAACCACTATTATTTTGATATGTTAATGCATTCTGAAAATAAAAAAGATCAGCTGATTGCTTCAAAGTTAAAGCGTCACTGGTTAAAAACGCATAAGGGCACAACGTTAATTTCAACAACCACAGCTGCGATTACTAAATATGCACCTAATAAAAGTAATGCAATTGTATTTATGAATTATCTTTTAGAAGCACAAACACAAAAAATTTATGCTTCTAAGCTTTATGAATTCCCTGTATATACTGAAAACAAACAAGATCAAACCACATTTGAAAATAATAATTTAAAAATGATCCCAGATGTAAAAGCCGTCAAAACAAGTCTAAGTTTCTTAGTTAATACAAAGCTTTTATAAACTGTAATTTGAATAATCAACTGTTGATATTTCATCTATTTCAATAAACATCGCCATAGAGCCGACTAAGCGCATTGTAGTACCTAAAGGTAATATGGCATTTTTAATCTTTATAAAACTTAATGTTAACTTGAGCTTATTTATATCTGCCGAAAACATAGGTGAAAAATTATCATTATTTATGATCTCTAAATTTTTAACAAAACGATTTTTTTTATCAAATGTTAAAATGCCTTCAAGCTTCTTTTTAGCATCTTCACCAAATCGACTATAACCTACCTTAAATGCTGATTTAATAAATTCATTATCTTCACTAAGTATGTGTAAGGTATCGATATCTACTAATTGTGAAATACTGATCGATTGATTATTTTTACTTTTATCCTTTTTTTTCGATTTATTTTTTAGATAAGTATTTACTTGTTTTTTTGTTGGCGTTTCACCATTTAATTCTATTAAAGACCAAGATTGAGAAATATCTTCGGCTGGAGAATATTTTTCAAGACTAGATGTTTCATCACCTTCTTCATTTTCATACTTGGTAATTGTAAAAGAAAAATCTTTGCGGTTAGTCTGACTAAATAGCTCAAAACTAGCCCTTACATTATTTTGGTGTTCAAGCAGATCTGTTTTAATTGTTTCACTGTGGGCCTGGTTTGCAATTACGCATACGATTAAGCTAATTAATAATTTTAAAAGAGTCATTGTTTATATCCTAATAAAAGTGATGACTCAGCTTAAGTGCCGCATTGTGAAATTACTGTGAAATAGAAAAATTAACTATCGGCAAATAAAACTTCTCTTTTTCCATTAGCACCTTGATTAAAGTCTAATTCAACCGTTTTAAGTCCATTGGCATTACTTAAAGATTTAACCATTTCACGATTAAAGTGGCTATTGGTTTCATCTTGAATATAAGTATTTAAATCAATCCAACGTGCATCCTCAATTTCATCAGTATCTTGAATTTCAATTTGAGTGGTTATTGGCGCTAAACGACAAATGAAATAGATGTTAGATTTTCCAAAACGGTAAGGATGTTTGTTGGCAAAACCAACAAGCTGTTGAAACTTCGCTGTAATGCCTGTTTCTTCAAATACTTCACGCTCTATCGCAGTATGAATGTCTTCATCAAGCTCTATATGACCACCAGGCAGCTTGTAACCTTTACCTGTTGCTATCTTTTCACGTATTACTAATATTTGCTTATGTTCGTTAATAACCAAAGCACCGGCACCTATAGAGTGTGTAGGTACAAATGGTGCGTAAGCACTTTCAACGAGTCGTAATATGAGTGTTATTTCTGTTTCAAGACAATTATGAAATACAAAACCTAGTTCAGTAGCGATTGGCACAATATTACTGCGCTCTATTGGTAAGGTTAACCAAATAAGACGTTTATTCTCTGAAGCGGCATAAGCAATCGTTTGCTCTAATGCAGCCTGAAATAAAGTCTGTGTTGCAGGTAACTTATCTGTATCAATAATAATGCCTTTAAAGGCGTCGGCTTGAAATTCGAGCAAAAGAAATACCTGACTATTATTTGAATTATAAAAAAATCATAACACAATAAATAAACATATCAGCCAACTTTCATTCGCCAAATCATTTATCACCTAAAAAAGCCAAACATCACCGATATTAGCCATTAAACACAAATGTAAAAAATGTTTGTTATAACTCCTCTATTATTCATCTCAAGCAAACTTAGCAGCAAAAACTTTTAAAGCTAAACACAATTTTAAGGACAAAACATGAACACTTTAAACTCTTCAGAACTTTATAGCACTACAGTATTAGGCGCTTTTGTTATTGGTGGTTTAGCTTTAAACGGTATGGCTTCAGCAGTAGCCGTAGGTTCATTAATTGCTGCAACAACAGTTATCGCAACTTATATTTTTGCAAAGAAATAAAGCATTTAAGGCTCAACCCAACTTGCTAACAAAAACCACAGCCAACCCTCTGTGGTTTTTTTATGCCTATAAAACAGTGAAAATATGATTATTTCCAGTAGGTTTGGCTTTAGCCTAATGCTTTTAAATTCCACTATTTAAGCTTTGTAAGGCTGAAGCCTCACCTACAAAAAATTATCATCTAAAATTTGATGTTAACCCACATTTAATACATTACCTGTAGGTTGGACTTTAGCCTAACGGTTTGAAATTCCACCATTCAGCCTTGTAAGGTTAAACCCTCACCTATAAAAAAAGACTACCATCTAAAATTTTATGCTACCCCTACATTAAAACCCAATGGTTAAATTTAATATATTCCCTGTAGGTTGGGCTTTAGCCTAACGGTTTTAAATTCCCTATTTAAGCTTTGTAAGGCTGAAGCCTCACCTACAAAAAATTATCATCTAAAATTTGATGCTAACCCAC
>Ga0105356_10004143_pt1 | contig 14049 bp, 10 predicted proteins | sample GOMGulsemesocosm_3_FD_83502 | JGI IMG/M metagenome (GOLD analysis project Ga0105356, IMG submission 83502) | Methane-oxidizing microbial communities from mesocosms in the Gulf of Mexico - GOM9D Gulf of Mexico | ecosystem: Environmental > Aquatic > Marine > Cold seeps | place: Gulf of Mexico...
AAGGAAAAATAAACTAGAACAAGGCGCTCGATTGAGTAATAGCTAGCTATTAGGATTGAGAGCAACGCCGTTATCGTTAATTTTAACCAGCACAAGTGGGCAGTTATTTACTGTAATTGGTATTATACCAATTCCGGTTTAAAACTCATATTGAACATTTAGTAACACACTACGTGGTGCGCCTACTGTGTATGTATCTTGCATCAACGGAATGGCCGAATTGCCTTTGAAAACGTTACTAACATAGAGCTTATCCGTTAAGTTTTTAACCGATAACGATGCGTGCCAGTTATCACCCGAACGGTAACCGATTTTAGCATTAACAAGCGCGTAGCCATCCAACGCCAAGGTGTTCGCGCTATCAGCCCATGCATTGTCGCGGTAGCTAATATCGGTATTAACGTACCAGCCCTCGGCAAAGTCATAGGCTAAACCAGCGACAGCATTCCAAGCGGGTGCGCGACGAAAGCCTTTACCCGTCAAGTCTTTAATTGGCTTGGGTCTCCCATTAACAATCACTGTATCTTCAAATTCAGTGAACTCTGTATGAGCATAGCCAATGTTGGTATAAAGCCCTAACGCATTAGAAACATTATAATTTAACGAAAACTCAATACCATAAAGTTCTGACTTACCCGCATTAATGTTGGCGTTATTGAGGCCGGTACTGTCTAGCGCGACGTTAACTTGTTGATCGGTTAATTTCGTTAAGTAGATATTGGTGCGCGTTGACAAATCGCCCTCTAACCAACTGCCACGATGGGCTAACTCATAGTTCCAAGCAAACTCAGGATCAAACGTGATCACATCACTATTGAGAGGATTAACCGACACACCGCCAGCACGATAGCTACGCTGGATATTGGCACTGATACTTTGCTCGTCACTGATATGTAAAATCGTCGACAGCTTCGGTAAGAATGCATTGTATGTAGTCTGTTGCGGGGTATCTACTGTGCCTTCAATTTTTAAGGCCGACAACAAGCCCTGAACTAAGGGATGCGCATGAGTGTCTGGGGAACTCATTTTTGAATGCACAGTACGGCTTTGCTTTTCATGATCGAAACGAGCACCGACAATCACTTCCCATTGCTCATCGATGCGCCAATCAACTTCACCAAAGATTGCGCTGTTGGTAATACCGGTCGTGCTTTGATTATTGACTGCCACGTTCAAGCTAGTTGGGAACACGTGCTGATAGAAACCAGTGGCTTGCTCTAAGCTAAGTTTACCCGCGTACATCGCTCCGCCAATAATTTTATCTTTAAATAACCCTTTGGGTGCGATACTCAAAATATCATAATGGGTATCTAAATCGACATCAGCATAGAAAACACCAACGATGGCTGAGACATTATCTTCTTGATAGAACAATCTCAACTCTTGACTAAACGCTTGCTCATTATCATTTTGAATCACCGTGTTACCAGGCATCGCAGAGCTATCGTAATCATCTTGACGATCAAACGCACCATCACTAAAACCTGAAACGGCGGTCAATGACCAAGCATCACTGAGTTTATAGTTGATGTTTAACGCGGCACTGTCTGCTTCGATATCATATTTCGCCGCATAATCACTGGTCGCTTGGTAGTGTTCAAGTAACTCCAATGGCACCATCGCCGAATCTTTTAGCTTGTTATTGGCTTTATTCCACGTAAACAAAAATGACAGATCATCAATGGCTGCTGGCTCATACAACACCTTAAGGCGTACGTTCGTGCGCTGATGCCCAGCATAATCATTTTCACCGCGAGTGACGTTTGTTACATAGCCATCACTCTCATCACGATCTACCGCAATGCGAACAGCTAATTGGTCGTCAATGATAGGCATATTGTAAGCACCTGAAATGCGACGCGTTTTATTAGAGCCTGTACTGACCTGTAATTTACCTTCGCTGTAGTAGGACGGATCATTACTATTGAGAATGATTGAACCGAACATCGAGTTACGACCTTGAATAGTCGACTGCGGTCCACGTAAAAACTCCACTTGAGCCATGTCCCACATCGCTGGTAATGCATATCGCGTAGCAAGCTGACCAATCGATGCACCATCAACATAAACACTTGAAGTCATAGAGCCAGAGCTCGATGTTGCCTCGCCAAATACGTTCATCCCGCGAATCGCAAATGAGGTGCGGTTACTACCTTCTGATAGTTGCGTCACATTGGCCACATGCTTAAATACATCCGCCATATCGATGATGCCTGCGCGTTGTAGGTCCTCTTCGGTCAATACGTCGATACTGGTTTGAGTCTGCTGTATTGAGCGACCAATTTTTTCACCAGTGACCACGATGGTCTCAACATCTTGCTGTTGAGCATTGGTTGGCATAGATATAAGGTTTATCGACAGCGCGAGGGTGATCGCACTGGCTGTTTTGGTTTTTACTAGCATTTCGTTTCCTGCTTAAGCCACGTTAGACACCCAATGCGCCACACACAACCAACTTTAATGAAAATCATTTGCATTATCATTACATTTTTTGAGCAAGTCAACTTTATTGAACGTGTGTTTTAATTAATACTCTTCTGAACCACAAAATACTGATATAGAATAATAAATCAGAATATTTTATATATATCTCACAAACTAAATCGGAGAACTACTGACGTGTCACCGGCACGACATTACCACCACTAACCGAATTATGGCTAATGGCGCCACTGTTGGCGGGATCACCTTGGCTGTGTTAGATGATATTGGTTACGAGACGACACCCCATAATGGTTATTCTCGGCAATATGTTCCTGCATTGCCCTAATGCCTCACATCACCGCTACGCGAACCTCCTTGTATCGCAGATACATGGTTTCGCTGCGGCTCTGAGAACCTGATTATAAATCATAACGCCGTAATAGCTTTCTACCCACTTTCGTTGGGTAAAGAGGCCCGCAGGGCAAGGCGATAAGCGACCAACCGGCAACCGCCCCTCGGCAATAAGATCCTGCATTGCCCTAATTACGCTCATCCATGAGCTAATGCGTTGCTCTAGCTCCGGCATCCCTGCCGTCGTGCGTCGTTATAAAATGGAGATGGGGAATGACCACACCGATCATTTCAAGCCTAGCATTTGGCACGCTTCTCGACTTGCACAAATCACGCATTATCATTGGTCACGGGTATAGACAATACGTATCTGTTTATTTTCACGGCCGAGCAGCTGAGACTGCAACCATTTGGGTCGCGATTCACTCGAAATATGATAAAGCCAACTAAAGGTTTCCAACTCCTCATCCATTAAGTGTTGCAGCTTGTTATTGTCAAAAATAATAATCTCTATCGAATCTAGCACCGAAAATTTAAACGATATGGCGCTAGCTTTCTGTGATTGATAGTCACCAAACCAATCCCCTTGTCCAAAGACCATGTTATTGATCATCTTAAGGTTTGGCGTTTGCATCGTGACAACAGCTGTCCCCTTCACAAAATAGATCACCCCCGACGCAGGCAATTCCTGCAGGGTAATATGATCGTGTTGGGCTATTGTTTTGTGTTGAGCGATGGCGGCCAATTTATTTTTAAAGAATCTTGTAAGGCATTTACCCAACGAATATGTTTTTTATCTATGTTGCCAATCATGTAACCAATCCTACTGGGTTAAAATTTATCCCCTGCGAGGTATCATATCCTCGCCATCGCATGGATGATACTAACTCGATTTTGCAAAGAAGCAATCGGATAAGACAGGCACTAATTCGGATTAATATCAATAATGTAAGCTGATCCTTAATTTTCGCCCTTATCACCACCAGGTTAGCGCTTAATCGATTGCCAACTATTAAATAGCGCGATAAGGAATATGTTTAGGGCTAAAAAAGACAGTCAATAGACACTCATGATGGTGGCAAGCCACCGATGATTAGGCTCACAAATGAGGCGACTAATGCTAGCCTTCCGCCAATGCTGAAGAGCTTTTCCTGAGTGACTGATAGGCTGCGTTCGAAACTGTGGCGATAATGTTTGGTCATCGCCATCGACAACAGCCATAACGCGAGCAGTTGTAATAGATAACTCAAGATCATCTTAGTGTTTACGCCTCTGTAGCCAACAATAGAAAATTAAAGAATCCCTAACCCGCATTAATTAATAACAATATCTTGCGCTGTCGCGGCCGCCTGATGGGTGTGATATCGACGCAATAGTGCTTCAATCCTAGCTACCAGCACATGAGGCCTCAACGGCTTACCCAAATAATCATCGGCCCCCATTCTCAAGAAACTGAGTTCATTAATATCATCATCACAGGCGGTAAGGATTAAAATAGACTGCTGGTAAAACTCGTGTGCCAACTTACATATATCAATGCTGCTGAGGTTTGGTAGCATTAAATCGAGCACAATGATCTTTTTTATAGCCTCGATTGCCAATGCGCCATCTTCAAAGACATCAACGGCGAAACCTTCGACGTTAAGGTACATCACAGTTAAGCGCGAAATTCTGCGTCATCTTCAATCAGCAGTATCTTTGTTTTATTCATATCAGGCTCGAGGCATTGCTCTTTAGTGTTCACCCTATTAATTTAGCCTAAAATTTGTGATGATTAAAGCCACGCTTACACAGCCTTACAATCCCTTTCTTCCTCCGACTATCAGTTATCACTTAAAGACCTTCACGACTTTCACTAATTCAACCACTTGCGGCTCAGGTATGGTTTCATCTGGGAACGCTGCACGCACCTGCTCGGTCAATCCCTTGGCAAAAACTTGATAGAGCACGCGAGTGCTAACGGTGAGTGGGTAGGTGATGTCATGTGGTAACTCAAATTGCTCACTGCGGGTTTGACCCGATTTAATTCGCGTGTCTTGGCCAATTTTGACATAACGCCAGAATCGTAGCCCAACTGGCTTATTGTCTTTATCGACTCCAATTTTAATAAAGCGCCGCGCGTCTTTGGGGATATAACCTTGGTTCATTACGCCGCTAGTAAAAACTCGCTTGCCCAGTGCGTCTGTTGCTATCACTTCCAACCACACCTGGCGACGCGCGCCACCGGGCATGTCGTGCCCGGAGTTAACATTAGTGACTTTAGTAATCAGTGCGTTACCTTGTTTTTCCACCTCTAACGCTAGGGCCGTCTTTAAGATATCGATACTGAGCTTTTTATGTTGCGGGTTACGCATGCCTGTAAGGTAATAATTACCGCCGACAAAGTGATGGGAGCGCACATTATCTTTTATCGGGCCATCATTGGTCGATTGTCCGCCGATTTTATTGTCGAAGTCAGTAACATCTTGCGTCATGTGACAGTCGATGCAGGTTTTATGCTGCGCCGGATCCTCTGGTGCATTAAATGGCGAGGCTAGCCATTCGCCAAAGTTATCATTAATGTTAGCGCCCGGCCCCGAGGTGAACTCATTATGACAAGTGGCGCAATATAGCGAGCTTTGGTACAAGTCAGGATTGGAATAAGAGGCTTTATGCGCTTGTGGCGCGGCGTTAATCTGTTTCTGTGACAGCCATTTTAAGAACTGACTATTACTGCTTTCAAAGACATAGCTTTGGCGATCTTTAAGATTGACGGTGAGATCAGTATTGCCACCCGCATTTTCGGCTTTGGTGATACGATGACAAAATACGCAGCCCGTACCACGCTCACTCACCGGCTTGCCATGAGCAAACGCGCGTGTCAGCGAGGAAGCATTTTTCTCAGTCATTGCGCCGAACCCACTAAATGACCCTTGGTCATTATTAATCACCATCTGCGGTGCGTGGCATCCGCGGCATAGTACGCGAAATTCTTCGCCTTCTGTTTTTGCCGCAATATCTTCTTGGAAACGGTAGAACGGATGATCCATATTCATGCCATGGTTCGAGTCTGCCCACTGATCGTAAATGGTGGTGTGGCAGTCTTTGCATTGAGCAGAGCTTATCCACTCCTGTGGATGAGTGTATTTCTTGTCATCATCGAGCCGTAGCCACGTCGACAAATACGGTAGATTTTCACGCGCACGAACGTAGGTATTGAGGGCTGACATCATCTTAACCACCTCCAATGGCGGCGCTAAAAAATCAACGGCCTGCGCATCTGCACTGCTTGGATCTGCGCCCATTCCACCTTGCGTCTTCTGAATAATATCGATGTAAGCACCAATGGGGTCGCCCGCTATCATCTTGTGTACGTCGACATGTCCGGTGATGGCGTTATTAAAGCGATCTTTTTTAGCCGCAGCCATCAGGTGCTTGTTGGTAAAGTTAAAACCGTCGAAATGACAAGAATTACAACTCATCCAAAAATCCCCCGCCATTGGGAAATTCGGATTGTCGGCGCTATTGGCACTATTAAACAGAGTCTTCCCTCGACGCATCTGTTGGCTCAACGGATCGCGTTCTACTAGTTTGGCATAGTCCGCCTGTTTGAGTTTGAGCTTGGCAAAAGGCCCCACACCGCCAATATCAAACGTCGTAATGTCCAATGACATGGCCTTTTGAACCAATAACTCACGGCCATCGATTAACAATCCCTTCGGGTTATTACCCGGCACATTACGGTAAATTTGGGTCGCTTTAACGCCGCCTTGAAACTTCTTACGGCGGTGGCGTTTTTTACTCTTTTTTCTCACACGAGAGAGGTCAAAGACCATTAAATCTTCTGAACCAGCCAAGGATATAATCACTTTTTTACCATCTTGACTAAACGTCACATCATGCGGATTTGAGACAATGCGTGTCTTATTGCCATTACCGACAATATTAATTTGTTTGAATAACTGCTTACGCCGCTCCACTAGCTCATGCTCATGGTCTCGGGTTAGATCGATAATCGAAACCGCAGGAAAGACCGTGGACTGAAACTGAAAGTTTTGGCTAAATGACCACAACACATGGGGTAACCACGCGGTTTTTCCATCGGGACTAATGGCAATGTTATCAAGCAGACGCGGCTTGCCCTGTGGCACTGAGCGTTTAGAATCAGATGGAGTGTCACTTAAGCTAATCACCCGTTTGAGCTGAGGCTTGTCGCCGTTAACATCAAAGATAGAGAGTTGTCCGGTCATCGCATGAGTAACCAATAAACGGCCGTCATTGGTCATCGCTAAGCCGCGCGGCGTGGGCTCAGTCTCACTGGTAGAGATAAGGTTGCCGTCGGCAGTAATAACCAACAGCTTTGCCTGTTCAAAGCTCGTGACATAAAACTGGTCATTGCCGCTATCATAAATCACTCCAAACGGCCGCGATGGCACCGGGATACGCTTATGGATAACCAAGGTTTTGGCATCAACGAGCACCAGCTGATCGCCAAGGTAGTCTGACGCCAACAACATGCCATTGTTGGCGACTGCAAAACGGCGAATATCTTGACCAAGCATTTGTTGTTTGGTTATTTTCCCACTATCGCGCGCGATTAAACTCATGCTGCCTGCGTCAAAATTTGCACTAATAATGTGTTGTTTATCGCGACTAAAATCGAGTGAGCGGCTTTTGTTCTCTGCCATTGTCGTGCCGCAGAAAAAGAGTAATAAAGCGAGAGATAAGGCGTTGAACGCATGATGTTTCATGGCTATTTACGTTTAATCCATTGAAGTTTTAAGATGCTCCAGCGCAGCGCATGGCGAAATACTAAGGGCGCCAATAACCAAGAGCTATAGAAATGAATATCTTGGATCCACTGCCCAAGCCATTGGCCAGTATTACCATAGAACAGCAGGTAGAACCCGCTTAAACTACAGGCCACCAGCAACCATTCGATGACGCTACCAGTTCGGCGCAACAGCACCTTATTAGAGCCAAAAATCAAGCGCCGATGAGCACTCCAAAACGTACCAACCACCACACAAAATACCGTGGCACCAACGACTAGGTGTACCAGTAACAACCAGCGCGCCAGAGGCCAATTCAACGCCACAACATCCCACAGTAGCAAGCCACTAACAAACATAAAGTACAGTAAGAATTCGGCCCACTTATGACGATAGGCTTGCTTGTACCACCCCGCTTTAAATTGAGCGATAATCGAACTTGGTCGTTGCAAAATGCCTAAGGCCATCGGCTGTCTCTATTATTTGATACTAACGCTATTGGCCATGGCTGCGGCCGTGCCAAACTGGCCACCAGCGGCGGTAATTTGAGGCACGCCATCGCGATCGGTGTCACTTGAGTTATCGCCCTTAATCATCAGCTCGCCAGTGTCACCAATCGGCTCCGCTAGTTGCATCGCCCCATTAATCACGGTGTTAAACCACGCGACATAGCGCTGGGTTAATGCCTGTAGTTCGAGCGCGGGTTCATGCTCTCCTTCCTCATTCTTAAGATGAAGAATGGTTTCGCGCAAGCCACCAGAAATTGCCGCCTGAGTGTAAGGCGTGTGTACTGTTGCCTGACCGGGGACGTTAGCCCAGGTGTTAATGTTTGGATCAAACATCTGTTGTTCAATGGACAAGTAAATATCGCGAGCCACCTGCTTATATCGCTGATCATCAGTGGCTAAAAAGGCCGCCACCAAACCACGAATAGCGGCGAACTGACTCTCTAATGTGACACCCTTATTCAACTTATTCGTCTTGCCTAACGTGATCCCATCGGCGACTAAGCCATTGCTTAACCGCAATTGTGCCACGATGAAGTCGGCCTGTGCCTTGATCATCGCTAAGGCTTGTTTGCCCTGCTGAGTCTGTAGGCTGGCGCTACCTCCAGCGGCGGATGCATAACCAACGGGTAATGCGTCTTTGGCGCGCTGAAAAATTGATAAGGCGACAATCGCATAGGCGGCATCATAAGTAGAGACTTTGACGCCTTGCTGGCCCTGCACATATTCGGTAACGAAAGTACCTTGGGATGCATTAAAGTGCAGCGCAGCGATATTTTTAAACACTAGATTCGAGAGATTGTTCGCGAGCGAAAAGGCATCGCTGGCGGCAATGTCGTTCTGGTTATTATTGTCTATATTTACCGCCGGAGCCGCGGCAAACGGCGCACCATCAAATATCGCATTAAGCGCCAAGTTGTGGCCACTATTGGCGCGGCGCTGATCGCTAAATGCAAAGAACTCAGCTAACGGCCATAGCATTTGCCAAGTATCGCGCAGCGTTGACGAACCATCACTCACCCGAAGTGAACCGATAGCATTAACGCCATGGCGCTGACTCTCAATAACATTAACCCGATGGGCAAACCAGATGGGTCCATTCTTTGGATCATAATTAGGCGTGAACTTGACCCCAAGCTTGTTGCCATCGAACCCTAGCTGTTGCTGCATAATAATTAACTTATCAATCGACATTTCAGTCAACATTAGCCCATTAAAACCATCAGCCGCCGAGACACCTAGGCTATGCTTACCATCTCTGTCCATCATCGCCGATTGCGCGGCCACTTCCTCATCGGAATCGGTTATATGCATTCCCCCCAAAAAATCTTGCGACCACATCACTTCTTTAAGGAAAATACCGCCAATTGCCGCCGGATTAAATGACTGGTCGAAGGTGCTGCTACGCCATGCTAATGACTGGTAGTCACTAACATAAGCGGGCACCATGCTAATAACCGTTTTCTCGAGACCTGTCGCTGTCACAACCTCCAAACGTTCACCAGTAGCAAGACGCCTATCTGGCGCTGTGGCAAACTCCGGCAGGCCGGCGGCATACGGTAATGACAGCGGATAAATATTATTAGGAACTTCATTCGCAGTCAGCCCCACCGCCTTGGCAAAATCATCGATACGTTTGGTCAAGCTATTAAGACTGCCACCACGCGCCTTGTTGAGAGGTCCATTCGCTAAATGAGACCCCATGGTGGATTGATAGTTCAGCGCATACATCGCCTCTTCCGAGTATTCATAGCTTTCAATGCCAGCGGCATAATCAAACGCGGTGGGTAAACCAAGTGCATTGGGATCAAGCAAATCAAGATCGAGACCTAACGCTTCGGCCAAAGGCTCACCGGAAAGCTCAAACTCAGTATAAGCGAGTAAATTACTTGCTGGCTTAAAGGTTTTATCCAATATTTTTACCTGTACCGCAGTTGCACCATTCGAAATTATTGCCGCTAATAGTGCAGCAAAAAGAGCAGATTTTTTCACTGTAAGTCCTTTAATTTCCTAGCAACCAATGTCGATAGCCAGTGCCTATTTGGCCGAATAATACATCATTGAATAACAAACAAAAGCGGTGATATTGATTCTCGTTTGCATTATTGAGCCAGATCAAGGAGCCATCGATTAGCCGCTAGAATTACGCGTTCCTACCAGACAATGGCATGACCTATACCCGTGATCATTGAAATGCTTGTTTCAGCATTATCATTGGTCATGGGTATCAATGCGCACGGCAGCGCATTATAAATATCGCATGCCTTAATCCATACATATTACGAAAAACCGCCGTAAATCCATCCGTGGAGGCTTATTTTTCGTCCATGAAAAAGATGTTTTTCTTCACATGCACGGATAATGTCAATTTACCTCGCCGGACCCTGAGGATTTCAAGTTTTCAGAGCAATTGATTGACTAAATATTGCTTTGAAATGGAGAAAACTTATTTTCAGGCTTAGCCAAGGATGGCTATGTAAGAACAATGCAGGAGCAATTGTCGGGATGAAAATCAGAGCTACATGGACGTATTCATGCGTTTTTCGACATTCAAAGGAATATTTCGTTGCAGCCAATAAAATTAAATTAATACGCTCTTGCCGTGTATCAATGCGACCATTTGCTCATTTCTGCTAATTAACTAAAGACTATCGCGCTGAAAAAGCCGATAATTAGGCCAATTATTCAATTCGCCAGTTATAGAATCGTCCAAGCGTAGATCTAGCCTCTTCAAAGCCTACAATCTCAATGGTTTTCGATTTTATTGACCTAATTACTGTGGAAACCATGTAATGGAAATTAAAGTAGACTTTCTCGACAACCTTAGACTTGAAGCCAAGTTTGATGATTTTTCGGTCATCGCAGATCAACCGATCCGCTATAAAGGAGATGGGTCGGCACCGAGCCCGTTCGATTACTTCTTGGCGTCATCAGCGCTGTGTGCCGCCTATTTCATGAAGGTCTACTGTGTCTCTCGCGATATACCGACCGAAGGCATACGCCTATCACAAAATAATATCGTTGACCCGGAAGATCGCTACAACCAGATTTTCCAAATTCAGGTAGAACTGCCAGACTCCATTTCGGATCGCGACCGTCAAGGCATCTTGCGCTCAATCGACCGTTGTACCGTCAAGAAAGTGGTGCAAACCCAGCCTGAGTTTAAGATTGAAACGGTAGAAAGTCTCGATACTGATGCGCAAGCAATGCTGATGGGACAATCAGATGACACCGCACAATCATTTATCTTAGGTAAGGATTTACCACTCGAGCAGACGATTGCCAACATGACCGAAATATTGGCCGAGCTTGGGATGAAGATTGAAATCTCATCGTGGCGCAATATTGTACCTAACGTGTGGTCGCTGCATATTCGCGATTCAGCTTCTCCGATGTGCTTTACCAATGGTAAGGGCGCAACTAAAGAGAGTGCGCTATGTTCTGCGCTGGGCGAATTTATTGAGCGCTTAAACTGCAACTTCTTCTATAACGATCAGTATCTCGGCCTCGAGATTGCCAACAGTGAATTTGTCCACTATCCCAATGAGAAATGGTTTACGTTAGAGGATGACGATAGCCTACCAAGTGGTATTCTTGACCCGTATTGTCTGGGTATTTATGATGCAGAGGGCGAATTACGCGGCTCTCATCTGATTGACACTAACTCAGGGAATAGCGAGCGCGGCATCTGTTCGATTCCTTATGTTCGTCAATCGGACGGTGAAACGGTGTATTTCCCGTCTAACCTGATCGAAAACTTATTCTTGAGCAACGGCATGAGCGCCGGCAACAATGTCGAAGAAGCTAAGGTGCAATGTCTCTCTGAGATTTTCGAGCGCGCGGTTAAGCGTCAAATCATCGAGCAAGAAATTGTGCTGCCGGATGTACCACAAGCCGTGATCAACAAGTATCCCGCCATCGTTGAAGGCATCAATGCGCTTGAAGCACAGGGTTTCCCAATCGTAGTTAAGGATGCGTCATTGGGTGGTCAGTTCCCTGTTATGTGTGTCACCCTTATGAACCCTAAAACAGGTGGCGTGTTCGCTTCATTTGGCGCGCACCCAAGCTTTGAAGTGGCGCTTGAACGTAGCCTCACCGAGCTATTGCAGGGTCGTAGTTTTGAAGGTTTAAATGATGTACCACCACCGACATTTAATAGCATGGCGGTGGCTGAGCCAGAGAACTTTGTTGAGCACTTCATCGACTCAACAGGCACTATCTCGTGGAAATTCTTTAGTGCCAAGCATGATTATGACTTTGTCGAATGGGATTTCTCGGGCAACAACGAGCAAGAATGCGCTACGTTGTTTGGTATCTTAGAGACGATGGGTAAAGAGGTTTATGTTGCCGAGTTTTCAGATATCGGTGTCGCCTGTCGGATGCTTGTTCCTGACTATTCAGAAGTGTATCCGGTGGAAGACCTGATCTTTGACAACACCAACAAAGCGCTTGATTATCGTGAAGATATCTTGAACCTGCATCGTTTAGATGATGAAGCGTTAGTCAGCCTAGTCGAGCGCCTCGAAGAGAGCCAACTAGATAACTATACTGACATTCCAACCCTAATCGGCATCGTGTTTGATGAAAACACCGTGTGGGGACAATTGACCATCGTTGAGCTTAAGATCCTAATCTACTTAGCCTTAGGCGAACCAGAAGAGGCGATCGAGCTGGTCGAGTCATTCTTGCAATACAATGACAATACGGTCGAGCGCGGCTTGTTCTATCAAGCGGTGCATGCCGTACTAGAGATCACCCTAGACGAAGAGCTTGAGCTCGATGACTACATCAACAATCTCAGCCGGATGTTTGGTGAAGAGCGAATGAGTGACGCAGTTGGCGTGGTCATGGCTGAGGTGAAATTCCCAGGACTAACCCCAACCAACATGCAGTTAGAAGGCCTCGACAAGCACCTTCGATTGATTGAAAGTTATCAAAAACTCCATCAAGCACGCGCAGTCAGAAAACAGAAATAATAGTCGCTTAATCTGAGTATTTCCCACTATTGCGACCAGTGGGGAATGCTCCATTAAGTCCACACAGACAGCAAATACTTCCGCTTAATCCACTAGCTCAATGTTCTTTAGCGACGACACTCGAATGTGTGTTTGGAAGTAATATTTCTGGGTTGGTCGCCCCTGCGAGATAAAGACAATTTTGGTTCGCTTAGCATACCCCGAGACCTTTATTTTTTTATTCAAAAAATACTCTTTGGGGGCTTTGCCGTATAGTTGTGTTAGCTCTTTGATTAATCGAGGATGTAGCGCCACTGTCACATTACGGCGATCTCGATAATCGAGTTCAGAGTTTAAGTAAGTGACTTGACCTTGAGTACCACTTGCCTTAATAGATATGTCGAATGTTCCCTTAACACCGGCAGGCGCGGCGGCCTCAGACAACGCGATAACCCGCATCATCTCGGCGGTATCCTTTGCCACCACATTATTGGGCGTACTGTTACAAGCAGATAGCAATAAAACTAAAACAATTATTAAAGATTTCATGCTATGTTGGTTCCTTGATTGATTTATTTAAGTTATCTACGACGCTGATTCTTCGTTTTTGACATGATGTAGCGCTGCGCCAAAGGTTATCCCCATGCAGACCCCAAACGCGATGCCAATACCCAAGCTAAACGGGAGAATATCAAATATAACGCCTACCACCACACCAAGGGCAGTGCCCACGCCACAGCCAATGGCAATACCGGTGCCGACATAAGTGGCTAAAGAGTGTTTATCGAATGTATTTGGTAATTCGTTACTCATTATACTCCCTTGTTATACCCATCTGATTAAGTATGTGAGCTTGTTGTGTACAGAACAACAAATCAATGTAAGGCGCCTGATTAGCTAATAGTTAACCTAGTCTGTGAGTTCCCTTAATGCAAGGTGTTATACCAATCTAGGTAAGTAAGTGATCTACTTTTTTACAATAATAAATTGATTAGACCAAGGCATTTATTAGCGTGCTTAGTGATTCTAAGCAGTTAATAAATAACGCAGGTATCATTAATT
>Ga0105356_10004152_pt1 | contig 14035 bp, 10 predicted proteins | sample GOMGulsemesocosm_3_FD_83502 | JGI IMG/M metagenome (GOLD analysis project Ga0105356, IMG submission 83502) | Methane-oxidizing microbial communities from mesocosms in the Gulf of Mexico - GOM9D Gulf of Mexico | ecosystem: Environmental > Aquatic > Marine > Cold seeps | place: Gulf of Mexico...
TGATGACTTTGATGACTTTGATGACTTTGATGACTTTGATGATAACGCTTTGCCAGCATAAGAATGAAAGCGCACTTTCAGAGCAAGCACTACTGATAACCATGACCTATGTCGATTTAGTCGTTAAACCGCTGCTACATTTTCAAAGCTGTATCCGACGTTTTGGCGTAAACTATTCCTCCCGGTTAGCTGCGCCATTGAGAGCGTTACGAATTGAGACCAGCGGGGCGCTTTGCAACAAGAACGGCCGGTATGATACTAATTTCCGAGAACTCCGAATTCATGTCTAGGCACAAATTTCGCAGCTGGGAGAATACCGTTTTGCGGTGCGAAATGCGCTGATTTCATTGTTATTTTTCAATGACTTGTGGTGATTCATCGCAACGAAAATAGTCGGAGTGGCAGGCCTCTTTATCGGACCGTTAACGGGACAGCACCGATATCAGGCGGAAGATGATGCGTTTATAAGTATTCGTCTACGAATTCTAGCACTTCGGCTTTCCAATTTAGCAGAACTATATCACGACAAAATCTATTCCGATTTGGTATAACGTATATCACTTACTATTCTAAACTTATAGGTATCAGATAACCCCTTATGTATTAAACTGACTACGGTCTACGGGGGAATTTAGATCTTTTCATTTCATACATGGGTAACTTTTGAAGGCATGCTATTATGCAAAGTATCCGTCGTAGATTTTCCTCGCTGAATTCACTTCCGCTTGTTCCTTGGTTATTGTTATCCTTCAGCAATGTTGCGAATGGAGGTCTCACCTTACTTCATCAAATGTCCTTACTCGAATTGATGGAAATCGAAATCACTACCTCTACATTATTTTCCACACCATTATCGGACAGCCCGGGTTCAACCACCATCATTACTCGTGAGCAAATAGCCGGAAGCCCAGCCAGAAACATACGTGATTTACTCGAATATTATGTACCAGGCGTAATGTTTTTTGACGACAGTGCTAATGGTGGTGATATCAAAATTCGAGGTCTAGGCCAACGCAATCACAACACCCTATTACTCCTCAATGGCAGGCCTGTAAATCAGAAAGAATCTCAAGGCTCAATGGTTGAATTGAATAACTGGGATATGAGCGATATCGATCGCATCGAAGTGGTCAGAGGCTCCGGCTCGGTGACCCACGGTGCAGGTGCCATCTCAGGGGTGATAAACCTAGTCACGAAAAAAGCGGGGGCAATGGAGGGCTTGCATGCTGGAGTTAGCTATCATCACAACTATCAAAGCAAGGGCGCCTACCTTACCTATGGCAGCGTAGCTAAGAATGTTCAATGGTTAGCCCACGCCAGCCTCTATCGGACTAGCGGTTTTGAAGACCCAAAAATCTTCCAATTATCCGCCAGTGGTGAGTTCGGTTATAAGGGAGATAGCGCTGACTTCAGCGGTAGCGATGGTAATCCTGTCACCAACTATTACGCCGATACCAACGACAAACCCCAGGTCAAGTTATCTTTCGATATGTCATTTCTAGACGATTGGCGATTCTGGACGCGTTACACCAGCGCTGGCAACGTTGGCACTGTATCCGAAAAAGAGTACAAAGACGGTGCTCACGCTACCCATCAGTTTATGGTCCAGAACTTTATCGCGACTTTAGAAAATGAGCATCTAATCAATGAGAAAATACAAGTCAATTCAATATTAAGTTTTGACTCGGAAAACTATTACGCTACCAATGCCAAACAAACCCAACTGGATCACGACGACGAACTAAATCGAGTACGTAACTTCTCTGAAAATGAATGGTTTTTAAGCTCCATGTTGTCTTACGAATGGTCACCTGAGCTATCACTAGCCATAGGCCTAGAGTATTCGCGGGACAGCCTAAAAAAACCATGGGGTGAATCGGCCAATACGTTTCGGGCGGGTACATCCAAGCGCAGCTTTATTTCCGAAGATTCGATTTACCGAGGTGACGGCAAGAATGGGACCATAGTGGACAGTAAAGTTGTCGAATTTAACGACGGCTGGTCCACCGATACCTATTCTGCAATGGCGGAATTGGAAGTCCGACTATGGGGGGAAACCCGCGCTATATTATCGGGCCGGAGCGACAAAAACGACTTCGCAGACAGCATGTTTTCTCCACGAATAGCGATAATCTCCCATATCGGTGACAAAAACATCCTTAAAATGAGTTGGCAGCGTTTATTACGCATGAATACCATGGAGGAGCTGTATACTCAATATTTAAACGATATTGAAAACGAGCCTGAAAGAAATACCACATTAGAACTGTCACTCACACACTTCTACAGTGATAATCTACATTCAATTATGACCGCTTATAACACTGAGTCGGAAATCATCACATGGGACGGTACTAAGGCAGTGCTGGTAGGGGAACAAAAAGTAACGGGGCTTGAAATCGAACTAGCCTATCAGAGTGATCAAGTTACCGTAGGATTTAATCACTCGTATCTAAAGCTGAATGACTGGACATTTTTCGCTAAGGAAGGCGATGGTTCCAAATTTCAAAAAATCAGCCTTTCAGATTTTTTAACCGTACGTGATTTTCTCACACTGAATAGTACCGGTGACAATCTCGCTTTCTGGTCAAATAACACCAGTAAACTCTGGGCAGATATTCGCCTTAGTCCCCGGCTTATTTTGCATATGAATACCCAGATTAAGTGGCAATATGATTACGGTGATGACCTATTTAGAATGTATGACAGGGCCTATAGCGCAGTTGACGTGAGCACATTGACTGACGATAAACGGGACAAATACAATACCAACCTACAACACTTAAGAAATTACAAAAAAGCAGTGTCAGATTTAAAGGGCTTTGATCGAAACATACAATTCAATATCGCTCTGATCTGGGATTTTCCTTACAGAGAAGAAACCAAAATAAGCTTCTATGGCCAAAATCTAATTAACTTTAATGACAATAAACGACCAAAGTCCATAAATTTCGGAGATGTCCCGATCAGTAGTTGGGTGGAAGAGCCCCGTACTTTCTGGTTGACTATGGAAAGCCAGTTTTAGCTAACGTCCAGTTTCAGCCTGGTTTTAGTGACTATTTCACGAACTAGATTTTTACTTTTCCATTAAGGGCCCCGATCTTACAGTAGCGCTTCGGGCGGAGGATATTCTGCTGGCAGCCGACAAAGCTGTGTATTGCCACGCCCTGGGTAATGTCGCCGCAGGTATTGACAGCTTAAGCTTTAAGATCAGAGAAACCCTGCCCCAGGTTTCAAGCAACCGCCCCACTCCATTGGGCGAACGCACTTATCCTGAAGTCACAATAATGATGAGCACGGACTTTATGCCTGCCCAAATTGAATAAATTTAATACAGCAACATGGACACCCAGAAACCGCAGCGCCTGCCGACAAGACTTGAACCGCCGGGATGCCGCACCGCTCATTCCTCAGGCCCTCACCCTAGGCGCCTCATGCCTGCTGCGGCATGCCGATTGCTCCGCCCTGGTATTCTCATACCGCTTAGTACTGTGAATGGTTTCTGGAATCAGCTCGCGATGGGCTACACCATAACTACGTAACTTGTCAGCCACTATCTTCCTGGGTTCATCACCATGGTTTCGTAATAACCGCTTGGAAAACCGCTTAACGACACTCCCATCGCGCGCTACCTGCAGATAAACATCAACTAGCTCACCATCTTGATCAACAGCCCGCCGCAGACAACCCTGTTTACCGTTGACTTCCACAAAACGCCGTCTATACAGAAGGCGTCACCGTCGCTTCGCTGCCTGCGCTTCAATCGACGGAAATAAATCGTCCCAAACTTAACGCGTCAACGTCGGATCGCTTCGCGGCTAACAATTATGCCTTGACTAGCAAGTAGTTCTTCAATATCGCGATGGCTCAAGTTGAAGCAAAAGCACAGCCAGCGGCTTAGTAATTTATGTCAGGTGAGGGGAGCCTAGCCGTAATCTGTGCCGTTTATATGTAGTCAAGGGCCAATTCTATCATCTTCGGTTCTTTAACATGGCAATACCTTACTAAACGGCTGTACTCCCGAAACATCGACGAACAAAATTACACACTAACGCAAAATTGCACTATTGCGCAATTTACTAAAACCTCTATACTAAACACTATGAAAATATTACCCTCGGAACCACCCAAGCCAATACTGGGCAAAAAGGCCAAGACTCGACAGCAGCTAATAAACGCAGCGATTCATTTGGTGTTGAACCTGGATTACGAGAGTATTAAGCCAGAAGACATCGCCGATATTGCCGACATAGGCACCCGCACGTTTTATAACCACTTTGAAAACAAACAGGTATGCGTAATAGCGGCCGTTACGCAACGCTTCAAGCGCTATGCCCAAGAGCTAGAGGCAACGGTGCTAATTGAAAACGATCAGGCCGCAGTAATAGCCACCATGGCAAGTCAAATGTTCCAGCTAATCGCCACCGATAAGGTAACCGAGAGGTTACTGTCTTCTCCTATTGTCTTGGGTGAAGCTATTGCCCAAAGCCAAGGCGATTTTCTTAACGCCAATTTGGCCAAAGGCATTGCCGCGGGCGTTTTAGCGCCATCTCTGGATGCTCATACACTTGGCCCTGTTGTCACCTGGGGTTTTGTCGGCCTGATAATGGCCTCTATCGAAGGCCAAAGCCAAAGCCAAGACAGTATCAATTGGGCCCGGTTTATTCTACATAACCTCAATGTCAGCGCCCCTAAGATAGACAGCTTAGCAGCCAAATTACAAAACTGAGAAATAAAATGAATCGACGAGTAATCATCCCTGTTGTGCTATTACTGCTACTGGCAATCTTCGGCTACAACCCTCTTAGCCCACATCGCAATACAATTGATGTTTTAACCCGGCACTACACCAGCTTTGAAACCGGCAGCCAACGCCAAGCCAATGGCATTTACCTGGTTAAAGCCTTAACCCGCATGCCAGGTGTGAAAGCACATATGGTGAGATGGTGGTTTGCCGATTACATGCAAACCACCCAGCATTACAAGCGCTGGCACCCCACCGCCCATGTATGGATGGATTGGGAAAACAAAAAACCCGGTAAAATTGTTGGCGCCAGTCACCTAGTACATGAATATATAGGTGATGACCTGCAAAAACTGCGCATTCAATTTGTCGAGCCAGCCAATTTTTTAGCGAATTATCAGCAGCAAAATAAGCAATTTGTTGTCTGCGCCAGAGTCGGACTGCTAGAAGAAAATATCAACATGACCAGCATGTGCCACGTGGTGAGAGACACCCCTTGGGGCGCTGAAATGCGCTCGATTTTTTGGCTAGGGCATGTTGCAAAACGTGACGGCAATAACCAAGACTCGTCTATAGAAGGTTTACTGGGTAACACCGCGCTGGCGAGATTTATATTAATCGACTCACAAATGTCCGTCGATTTGATGACCCACGCTATTGAGGAGATGGGTTTTTTGGCAGATTTTCTGCCGGAGCTTTATTCTTCACAAACATCTTCTACTACTGACATCAGCGTCAAATAGATACGGCCCAAGCATATGAAAAATTCTGTTAAAAACACCCTAGCAGGACTAGCGATAATGTTGGTCATGCTAACCGGTTACCTGTATTCACAAGACTTTCGACCAGTAGTCTATAAAGCGGCGGAAAACTCTGTAGCGAAAATCGTCGCCAGCAGCGGTGGAATCGATGATGACTTTAAGTTACTTTTTTGCGGCACAGGCTCACCTAGTCGCAGCCCCGACCGCGGGCAACCCTGCACCGCACTAATTGCTGCAGGCAAACTGTTTTTGTTTGACGCCGGTGAAGGCGCAATAGCTAAACTCACTGAGTTCAATGCGCCATTGGGCCAACTGCACAGCATATTTTTAACTCACCTGCACTCCGACCATATTTCTGGTGTTGCGGAAGTACTGCACAATACCTGGCTATACGGGCGTCTACACATCGTCGAAACTGTTGGCCCACCCGGCACCTTGCAAATAATCAAAGGTTTTGAACATGCCTATTCATTGGATTTACACGAACGAATACGCGTGCTTGGCCCTGAAAACCTAGACAGCGACACCGCATTCCGGGGCGCTAGAGACGTTATGGTTGAAGGCAGCGCCGCCAAAGTGGTTTATCAAGACAATGGCTTGGTTATTCGTGCCTTTTTAGTGACGCATCCTGACTGGCCACAAGCATACGGCTATCGCATTGAGTACCGAGACAAAGTTATCGTTATCAGTGGCGATACCCGGCCTAGCGAAGGGATAACCCGCTATGCCAAGGGTGCAGATATCTTAATCCACGAAGCACTTAACACCGAGATTTTTGATTACGTGGGCGAGCAAATGGAAGCCCAAGGTGGCCCCATGCCAAAAGACAGAATTGCCCGGATTGCTAGCGCTCACACCTCTACACTGGCGCTAGCTGAAATCGCCGAAAAAACAGAGGTTGGCCATTTAATCATCACCCACTTAATTCCTGCCATGCCGGCCAATTGGGCCGCAGACAAATTTTTTACCTCAGGCATGAGCGATATTTATCACGGTAAAATTATCGTTGCTAGAGACGGCCAAAGCATCGATGTATTGGCCTTATGACGTTACCCGCCAAGGCCGATTCTCATCTACCCAAGATAGCTATCGGGCTCTGGAAAATTCACTTTCCCAAGCCAGCTAAATCAGGCTCCACGATCAAGCCACTATATGTATTCACTCACCGACAACAACAAGATCAGTGCGTTAACTTGCCAGCCCCATAGAAGACGCACTCGACTTTTGTGTATCATGCCGGAGCGGCACCTTCGGAGCATTATTCTGTGCAGAAACCACCTGGATATAGAAGTTCCCGCGGACGAGTAAAATATCTTCCTCTCGGCCTAGGAGATGGAGCGTTATAACGAAAAGATTTTTGCCAGGAAAATGATGTTTGATACACGAGGAGTGTAAAAGATACTGACAAGCCCTTGGCTCAGAGGCAAACCTCCGACAGCATCATAGCACTAACTTACAAAGAGAGTAGAAAGTTTTCGATACCTACTACGCATTCAGTTTCTGTAAGCAATGGGGCATGACCACGGCCATCCAACTCTATGAAATGCATATCCGGCTTTTTCTGTCGCATTTTTTCGACACATTCGGTGGTTAAAATATCCGATAACCGGCCACGAATAAGCAACAGTGGCGTGGCTTGCATGGCGGCAAAGGCAGGCCACAAATCGGGTGGCACAGCATCGTCCTGCTGTTGAGTCATTAATATCCCGATCGCCGGGTCATAGTTAAGTACCGGGTCACCTTCATTATTTTCCCGGTATATATTCTTGGTAAACGCTGCCCAGTCCTCAGCAACAAAGTCAGGGTACTCGGCACCAAATACTTCTCGGGTCATATCAATAGCCTGTGCCCATGAATGAACAGGGATGGGATTACAGACGTAATTTTTAATTCGATCCACGCCGACTTGACTGGTTTCTGGACCGATATCGTTCATGATGACTGCCGCTACTCTCTCTGGCTGCAGTGCCGTCAGAATCATCGATATCAATCCACCAAGAGATGTCCCAATGAGAATCACTGATGTTAATTCCATCGAATCTAACAATGCAATTACATCGTCAACGTACAACCCGGGATGATAATTTAACGGGTTAGTATCGTATTCAGAATTTCCTCGCCCACGCAGTTCTACCACTACCACCCTATAATCATTAACTAGGTGTTCACAGAGCCCTACAAAATCTGCCGAGTTACGAGTGAGACCAGGAATACATAAAATGGTAGCCCGCGGCGCCTCATGTTGATAATCACGGGCAAAGAGCTTTAAACCGTCACGGCTCTCGAACCAGTAGTCTTCATAGTGTGGCATTGGGTGAACTCGCTAGTGAAAATTAGTGGTTGTGACTAATGAAGCGGATTAAGCCACTTCATTAGTCATACTCTGTGTCATTGCATTTAGATTTCGGTTCCAGATTGCGCTGGCTTAGAATTCATATGACAAGCTAGCCGTGACCGTTCTTGGAGCACCATAGAAAGCCAGCTCTCCAGAACCTAGGTTATAACCACCGGTTTTATACGATGTGTCTTCGATATTTTTCAGATAAAGACTGGCCGTCCAGTTCTCATCGGCAGAATACCAATTTACCGTGGCGTCCCACAGGGTATAAGACTCATCCTGATCACAACTGCACGTGACATTGTTGAAGTTCCTGCTGGCATCGCGGTAAGAAATTGCCGTGTTCAGCATCAAGCTACCTGCATCACCCAAACTAATTTCATAGTTAACACCGAATTGACCCGTCCAATCTGGCGAATTCAACATCTCCCAGCTATTAGATACATCAACACCCCCGGAAATAACTTCTATCAGATCCGCATCCATATGGCCAATAGAGAGCGTAGTGCTCAAGGCATCAGTGAGCTGGGCAATTACTTCCAGTTCAGCGCCTTTAATCTCCGCCGTTCCGGCGTTCACCACATCTGACGAAAAGAAAATCGGTTCCGGCTGAATAGACTGAACTGTCAACTGCATATCGGTGTAATCCATGTTAAACACCGTAAAATTCAAGCGTAGACTATCATCTAACAGCTGGGATTTAATTCCTGCTTCCCAGGTTTCAACGGTTTCTGGATCATAACCCTCGGCCACTCTGGGATTGACGTCGGCGCTACCGCGCATATCAAAGCCGCCAGACTTAAAACCTTCCGCGTAGCTAACATAAAGCATTATGTCTTCACTCATTTGCCAATCCACTTTGACGGATGGACTAACTTGGCTCCAATCCTTGTCAGCTTGTTGATCATTGATGTCAGTGATTACAGCTAACAACGTATCATCCGCAGGGTTGCCATAGGTAAACCCGCTACCCTGGTTCGTCGAATAGGGGAACGAGTTTGTCGAGCTATACAAAAATCGCTGAATGTTTGAATTCTTCTCGTCGCGGGTGGTCCGAATACCAGTCGTCAGTGTGACAGTATCGGTCAAATCATAACTCGCGTTTAAGTACGCTGACATACTTTCAGTGTCGACATCGCCACCAATACCCAGATCGGTATGCGTACCGTCCATGGGGCTACCTCCGTTCAAAACAACATCAAAAGCACCGGCCGAATTTCCTTCAAAATAGTAGATCCCACCCACTAAATCCCAACGCTCAGCGGTAAAATTCACCTGGAATTCATGGGATTGTTGTTCGTCGGAATAAGAAGCCGGGACATCAAAAGCATCCAGAGGGGTCGATTCAAAATCAATAAACTGTTGTGTCTCACCTTCACGATCAGCATAAACATACTTCAACGACAACTGATCATTCACATCATACTGAACGGTAAATGAGAACCCTTCGTTTTCAACATTCTGTTTATGCGTGGTCCCACAAGCTCCATCGTACGGATCGCCAGACGCTAAAAATAATTCCCCGGTAGCAGGATGAGTCAGTGTTGTTTGATTAGATTGCGTACCACAGACCTGGTTTGACTCATCATCTGTTTTATCCGCAGACAGGCGGAAAAACAAGCTATCAGTAGGTGTGTACTCCACACTCATGCGCGCAACCAGCACATCCTTATTGTAATTTTCTTCACTACCACTAAACGTACCCGTCGCGAGATCGTAGCCCGTTTTTACTTTGCCATATCCATCGCGCTCCATCTTGGAGATGGCCGCACCAATATACAATTCATCCTGAATAATGGGTAACTGGCCTGTAATCGTCGCTTCCTGCTGACCATCGGTTCCGAGTGCTACGGTAGTCTTTGTCGTGGCCTCACCGGTCATTTTTCGGGTGATATATTTTATCGCACCACCTACAGTATTTTTACCGTATAGGGTTCCCTGCGGCCCACGCAATACTTCGATACGTTCTACATCAAAAACATCCATAACCGCAGCTTGTGGACGCGCATAATAAACATCGTCTACATAAACACCCACACCGGGCTCAAATCCCCACAACGGATCCTGTTGGCCTACACCGCGAATATAGGCGGTCAACGTAGAGTTTGTTGCGCGACTGGCACGCATTTGAGTATTGGGTGAACTTTTCTCAAGATCGATAATCGACCTAATGCCTTTATTTTCCAGTTCCATCGCATTATACGAGGTAATTGAAACTGGTACTTCCTGTAGATTTTGCTCTCGCTTTTGCGCAGTAACAACAACTTCTTCGAGAACAGCCGCCTCGGCTAACGTTGAGACCAGTCCAACTGCACAAATCATTGCGATTGTCGTTGAGAGCCGTTTTTTAGCTATGATTTTATTGATCATATGACACCTATATTCGAGCTTATCAATTGTAATTCACCCGCCCTGCAAACCACTAGCGAGTTATCCCCGTTTGAAATAGTTGATCTATTTACCCCAAATTTCCAGGATTTAAGTAAATCAACTTACCGCCTCAATATTTCAACACCCGTTGAAACCAGTCCTGAAGATATTCAACAACCGTTGAAATGTCAAGGGATGAGTTACCCCTACTTACTCGGTTTGTTGTTGTCGGCGCATAAATAACCGCGTAACTAGCAAGCCGCAGCAAGTAAAAACCGTCGCAATAACAATGGCATAGCTTGCTGATACCGCTGGATTAACCACACCTCCAAAGAGATTCAAATAAAAGTGACTTAGCAACCCTAACACCGCTGAACCGGCGATAACCCATAGAGGTAAATAACCACGTATCAGCACACCAAATAACAGGGGGACCATTGATGCGGCAGCCAAACCATAAACTCCCTTCTGCGCAAACAGCCCAATCAGCGGTGGTGGGTTCCAGGCAAGCATCAAACCTATTATACCAACCGCTACCAACACCCCACGCGACCACGCCAGACCTTTTTGTTTATCACCGGTCAACGGCGCGACAATATCATTGACCACCATAGCGGACAGCGACACGAGGATACCATCGAGAGTGCTCATCCCGGCGGCAAGCAACGTTATGAAAATGAAGGTCAGAGTTAGCTCCCCCCCCGCAGAACCGCCAAACTCAAACAACAAGTACTCTCTCACCACCGTATCCTGTGCCGGAATTTCCAAGCCAGCCAAGCGGGCGTAAAAGCCGACCATCAGGATTAAAGTAAACAATGTGCCCATCACCACAGTGGTACCGATGAACTTTCCAATATCTGCTTCACTGCGAAGATAAAGCACTTTACTCAATATGTGAGGCTGTAACATCAACGCAAAGGTGATGATAAAACCGCTTCCAAACACCGAGAAGAAGCTGTAATAAAGCTTACTATCGCTATTGTAGGTGGCGGCATAGGAGTCACCGATACCGCGCAAGGACTCGAAAAACCCACCGTCAAAATATTTAAATCCCTGTACAAACAACAGTAACGTTACCAGAATCATCATCACACCCTGTAATGTATTGGTGTAAGCATGTGCGTAGGTCCCCCCCATCAACACATAGGAAAATACGAAGAGTAAAACCACTATTAGGGCCGGTTTTTGCTCGATCGGGAATATTCCAGTCATCAGCAAACTGCAGCCAACAAGGATCAACACTACAAAGGCGATCGACAACAAATTAATAACAGCAAAAAATAAACTGAAGCCTCTATTTTGGTATCGGTGGTAGATCCAGTCGGGAATAGTCAGAGCTTGTTTTTCTTCTCCCAGACGGAGGAAGCCACGGGTAAGCACCAGAAATGCCGTGAGAATTCCCAGGGACCCTGCTACACCGAAGTGCAAATAGGCAGCAAAACCATGAACGTAGATAAAGCCCGGGTTGATCACGAAGGTAGCCGTTGAGGCAATCGATGCCGCCAGCGTAATACCAATAACATAAGGGCTCATGTCCTTGTTGCCAATGGAGAAACCACTAATATCCTTCGTTCTGCGCATCCCCACCCATGACAGCCAATAGACCAACACTATGTAGCTCCCCGTTAGCACATACTTAAATATTGCCGCCGTCATCATGTATTACTCCGCACTTGAATTTGAACTTATGATGAGGCATCATATTCAACAAGCGTTGAATATGCAACTTGTGGAATTATCGCGCTAGCTTTTTGGGCCAAGAAAAGCTATATAGTTAGGCCGGTAGGTACCTCGTGTAAAAACAAGTTTTTGGAGTAGTCATGAACAAAAAGGGCAAAGGAGAAAAAAGCGGCCGTATCCTGGATACCGCTGAAGAGTTATTTGCTCTACATGGTTATGACGGGGTCACCATGCGCCAAATTTCCACTGGTGCCAATGTGGACGTTGCCCTCGCCAACTATCATTTTGGTAAGAAGCTAGATCTTTTCTATGCGGTATTCAATCGCAGAGCAGACCTGCTAGGCGCCACTCGACGTGAGCTATTGCAGGAAAACCAGCATAAAGCAGGGGATAACCCCCAAACTCTTGAGCAGATTATCGAAGCCTTCTTACTACCGCTAAAATTCGCCCAGGAAACAGGTGACCCCGGCTGGAAAAACTATATGGCATTGCTAGCCTACGTGATGACTTCCCCCATCTGGAGTAAAAAAATGATGGAGGATAATTTCGATAAGCACGTCGGTGAATTTATTGAAGCGCTCAAATTTGCTCTACCCAAGGCTAAAGACGAAGACATTCACTGGTGTTATCACTACGTCTCTGGCGCACTCGCGTTAACGCTAGCCCAGACCGGTCGAATCGATAGATTATCCGATGGCAAGTGTTTGTCTTCAGATTTTGACGCAGCCTATGCACGGATGATTCCTTTTGTTGCCGCCGGATTTAGAGAAGTGTGTGGTAAGTAAGTACCCGCTTTAAAACAGCAATCTAAATCGAGGTGTAGGACATGCAGGAAAAAACAGCACTTATCACTGGCGCTGCAAGTGGCATCGGCTTGGCAATAGGCAAAGACCTGGCTGAACAGGGTTACACGGTGTTCTTGAGCGACTGCAATTTTTCAGCCGCGCAAAGTACCTGCAAAGAACTTAGTCGACGGGGCTTAAAAGTATTCGCTCAAAAACTCGACGTAACCAGTGATGCTGATATCGCCAACTCGATAGAATCCATTACAGCAAAAACTGGGCAGATCGATGTTCTGGTCAACAACGCGGGCATACAGTATGTCTCCAGACTCGAAGACTTCCCAACTGACCGATGGAAGTTACTCAATGACATATTACTGGTAGGCCCCGCCATGTTAACTCGGGCCGCATTGCCCTTGATGCGCGCCCAGAACTTTGGTCGCATCGTCAATATCGGCTCGATACACAGCCTGGTAGCCTCACCCAATAAAAGTGCCTATGTGGCGGCAAAGCATGGATTACTAGGGTTTTCTAAAGTAGTCGCGCTTGAAACTGCCAACCAAGATATTACCATTAATACCGTCTGCCCCTCCTACGTAAATACACCATTAGTAGAAATGCAAATAGCAAACCAAGCAAAAGAAAACGGTATATCCGCAGAGGAGGTTATCCACAACATCATGTTGGAGCCAATGCCGAAAAAGAGCTTTATCGAAATGGACGAGCTGACGGGAGCGGTGAACTATCTCATTAGCAATGCCGCTAGAAATATGACTGGGTAAAAGATAGTGCTGGATGGTGGTTGGACCGCCCGCTAGCCCACAGCAGAATAAACGCAACCATTCCAGAGATCATTGAATTACTTATTTGGGGAGCGCGTTTGTCACGGAGTCGGTGACAGACATTTAGAAGCTTGGCATTTTACAAAAGATGAAGAAACCCAGCGAGAGAAATTGCTTTTTCTTTGCTGGCTTGTGGAAATACAGTCGAACCCGAACGACTTTTCCGAGTGGATGGTAGCGAACGGACTGGTTATTGCGGCGATAAGCTCGTGGCTTGCACTGTATGACGCAGAGTCTTTCCTTGCCTGGGCTTTTTAACAATACCGTGCGCCTCATCTGAGGTGACAATTACCAGCGTATCCTCGAGAATACCCGTTCTTTCCAGCCCCTCCAGCAAATCTGCCAATGCGGCATCGGCATTGGCAACGGCGGCTAATTTGGCACCCCCATGCCGCTCAATTTCCGCCTCCGTTACGCCATAAGGATAGTGAGTACCCACCGTTAACAAGGTCGCAAACCAGGGCGAGACGCCCTGGTCAAGCGCCTCCAGCTTTGGCAGGACCTGCCGAAAAAAGGCA
>Ga0105356_10004160_pt1 | contig 14024 bp, 9 predicted proteins | sample GOMGulsemesocosm_3_FD_83502 | JGI IMG/M metagenome (GOLD analysis project Ga0105356, IMG submission 83502) | Methane-oxidizing microbial communities from mesocosms in the Gulf of Mexico - GOM9D Gulf of Mexico | ecosystem: Environmental > Aquatic > Marine > Cold seeps | place: Gulf of Mexico...
AAAGGACTATTTGCATTCATGGTAATACACCCTGTGCTTATGCCAGCTTGGTTTGCTTTTTCCAGTGCACCTAGAACATAAGGAGTAGTTCCGGAAGCAGCAATTCCAATTAAAACATCGTTGGTGTTGATGTTATGTACTTGCAAATCCTGCCAACCTTGTAATGCATCATCTTCAGCATTTTCAACTGCTTTTCGGATAGCAATATCTCCACCAGAAATGATTCCAACAACAAGGTCTTCAGAGACACCAAAAGTAGGAGGGCACTCTGAAGCATCCAATATTCCTAGACGTCCACTAGTTCCAGATCCCGTATAAAATATACGTCCACCGAGCTTCATTTTTTGTACAATTTCCTGTGTCAAAATTTCAATTTGTGGAATTGCTTTTTCAACTGCTAGAGGGACTGTTTTATCCTCGTTATTGATGTTTGTAAGTAGTTCGTTTAGAGTCATCTTTTCCAAATGATTGTATTTCGAACTTTGTTCTGTCGTTTTTGTAAATGCCAAAATGTTTAATTTTTACCAAAAATACTAAAATCCATTGAAGCATTTGTAGAATGCCGCAATGGATTTTTATATGTAGTATTTTACATTCTTATTTAATCGAAAAGAATATCTTCTGTTGTGATTTTTTTATTTGTAATAAAATCGAACAAAGTAAGACGTCTTAGCGTATAATAATCTCTCCAAAAACGTTCTAAAGAGTTTAGATAGGTTACAATAGCTTGGTCTTTTTCTTGTAGAGAAATATTTAAATCTGTTATTTGTACTTTTCCTAGGACATATCTTTTTTGAGTGATTTCATAACTTTTAATTGCTATTTCTTGTGCTTTTTTAGAAATACTTAACAAGTTTCTTTGATTAGACCAATTAAGGACATGCAATTCAATTTCTTGTTCAAAATTTCGTTTGTCTTGTTTGATATTTGTATTGATTAAATCTAAGTCAGCTTGAGCTACTCTTCTTGCCGATTTAGACACTCCCCAGTCAAAAATTGGTATACCAAGTTGAAGCATTACACCTTGTTGTTTTGCATAGTCTCCAAAAACGTCATCAAGACCTGTTGATGATGTAGATGAACGTCCAAAGTTCGCGTTTAAGGTGAGATTTAGCTTATTGGTACCTTTAATCCTTGCCAGTTCTTTTTCAGCTTGCAAACGACGACGTCTAAATTCTATTACAGATTTTCTATTACTTTTGGCCTCAGATAGTGCTTTAGAAAGATCAACATCAAAAAGTTCAAGGCTTTTAGGGATTTCTAATTCTAAATTTTCAGTTTCCAGTCCTAAAAATAAAGCTAAATCTTGTGATGCCTTTTTCAAAGAGATAGCGCTATTAGTTACTTCATTTTTGGCATTGAGGTAACGTAATTCCATTCTTAATAAATCATTTTCAGCAATTTTACCACTGTTAAACCTCCCTTTAGAAATTTTATAAAGTGTATCGGAATTTGCAAAATTAGCTTTGGCTATTTTCGATTGAATTTGAAGTTTCAATAGAGAAAAATATCTGCTACAAGATCTTAAAGAGATGTTTTCCATTGATTCAACAAAATTCCTTTGAGATTCTTCATTTAAAAGAGGTTCAATTTTTCGATCCCATTTGAAACGATTGTAAAACAAAGAATTTTGAGTATATCTTATTGAGTATGGTGTATAGTTATAATTAATTCTTGTTGGAGTATTAGTTCCGCTGTTACGGTTTCTATTCAGGCTTGATGATACAGAAAAGGTACCACCAGTAAATCCTACATTTTGAGAAATAAATAGGCGAACATCCGTGTCAATTATATTTCTATTAATAGGGGTGACACTTCCGTCAGGTTGGGTAACCTGATCTATTTGTTCTGAATACCTAGGAATTGTAGAATTCAATCTAACTTGTGGTAAAAAACCTGCTTTGTAATTTCGAAATCTCCAGTAACTAGATCTAAACCTATTTACCGCAGATTCATAATCTGGAGATTTTTTTTGAGACAAGATTATTGCTTCTTTCAAACTAATTTTTTTTGATTGTCCTATTGCAAATAGAGGACAGATCAGCAAGAGTAAGAGTATTTTTTTCATATTTTTTTTATTATTCATGTCGCATAGCTTCAATAGGGTTCTTGTTTGCAGCGGCTTTGGCAGGGGTTATTCCAAATATCAAACCAATCAAAGTAGATACAATAAAGGATAGTAGAATTGAATCAATAGATAGGATTGTTTGTATATCTGTTGTTTTTTCTAGAAATATTGCCGCTGATATACCTAGAAGAACTCCAATAATTCCTCCTCCCAAACTGATTAAAACAGACTCTGCAAGAAATTGCAATATAATATCTTGTTTGGTAGCTCCAATAGCTCTCATAATTCCAATTTCTTTGGTACGTTCCAATACAGAGGCCAGCATGATATTCATAATTCCAATTCCTCCAATAAGTAAAGAAATAGCAGCAATAAGACTCAAAACAATATTAAAAACTTGTTTTGTTCTCTGTTGTTGTTTCAACTCATTTACAGGAATTTTTATTTCAAAATCCAATTGATTGTTGTGTTTGCGTTTCAACATTCGGCTAATGATATCAGCTGTAGCTTTTAATTCTTCAGAATCATTTACTTGAACGGTCAATTTATCAATTTGATGGTAATTCCCTCTTGGAATTCTGTTTTTTGGTCCACTGTTACCTCCACCTTGTACGATGTAAAATCCACCACCGCCACCACCGGCTTTGTTAAGACTCATGATTTTTCGATCTTTAAAGCGGACTAAAAAGGTTTTAATAGGAATATAGATATCTCTATTTAAATCACGAATAGCGAGGTTTTCCTGCGCTTTTTCGGAGATTATTTTTTCTTCAATAACCCCAACAACTTGTAGCCAAACATCTTTTACTTTTATCTGTTTTCCGAGAGGCTCTTCTCCTGTAAATAATTTTTGAGCAACCTTTTTACCGATTATACAAACAGGCAAGGCATTGGTAAGTTGTTTATCTGAGAAGTTTTTTCCGGTTTCTATTTTGATGTTTGCTGTTTCGAAAAAGGAAGTTGCTACACCAATTAATTTTACTGGATTTTGCCTTCCTTTTAAAATTGTGTAAGTTTCTAAAAGCACCTCCGGACTGATGGCTTTTACAGAAGGGATGTATTTTAAAATACTTTCACTATCTAGTAAATCTAAACCTTTAGAAAAACTTTTATTTTCGTTACTTGGACCTTCTTGTTCATTTTCTTCTCCATCCTTTAGTTCGTCATTAATTGGAGTGATAACAATATTGTTTACCCCAACTAGTTTTAGCTGATCTAAGATTTCTTTTTCTGCCCCTTTACCAATGGCTAACATCGTAATTACAGCGGCAACACCAAATATGATTCCCAATGCCGTTAATAAAGTTCGAACTTTATTAGCAGTAATAACGCGAAGTGCTTCTTCAATATTGGTGAAAAATTTCTCTATGAGGACTTTGTCTATTTTGAATCCCATATTTTATTTTTCTAATGGAGTTATCACTTCTTTTTCATAGCCACCTGGCTTGTTCAAATAAACGACATCATTTTCATCGATGCCTTCTTCAATAATTACAACTTCATTATTAGATTCTCCTAATTTTACTTGCTTTTTGATTATAGATCTTCCTGATTTTTTGTAGACATAAACGATAGAGTCTTTAGAGAAAATAGATTCCAAAGGAGCGGTTAATACATCCTCTTTTTTCAAAGCTAGAATTGTATTAGAAGATGTCATTCCTGGACGAATATTCTCGTTTGTTTCTTTTAATTTTATCAATACTTGAAATAATTTTATGTCAGAACCCTGTTTTTTTTCTCCAATATTGGCTACAGAAGTAACTTCTCCCTCGATTTTCATTTCTGGAAAAGCATCAAATCCTACTTCAACATTCAGTCCTTTTTTTATTTTACGAACATCTACCTCGTTGGCAAATGTTTTAGATTCCATTTTTGTAAGGTCAGGTAAAATAGCTATTGCTGGGTCCCAGGTACTTATTTCTGATCCTGTTTTTACAGTTCCTCTATAGCTTTTTACATAAGTTAACATTCCATCACCTTCCGAAATAATGGTCAATTTACCTTGGAGCTTCATCATTTTTTTTAATTGATTTTGATACAGTGATAAATTGGCAGATACTCCAATCATTATTTGTTCTTGTTTTTTCTTTATGATGTGGTAATCTTCTTCTTTTTGTGTAAGGTTGCGTTGTAGTTTTTGCAGGGTTATTTGCAATTGTCTGATGGTAGTTGGTGATTCATAGGTAGATTGTTTCAATTCAATCTCCTTTTCTTCAACATTAAATCTAAGATCCTTAATGCCGTTGCGTTCTCTTTTTAAAGTAAGCGTAGTGTCAATTTGTTGACGGGTAAAAACAGATTGTTCTTTGGTAAGATTGTTTTTTGCATCTAAAATTTTTTCATTTAAGCCCGATGGGTCAAGTCTAGCAATATAATCCCCTTTTTTTACCAAAGTACCTTCTGGAATAAGGTTTTGTATTTTAATTTGATAAATACGATGTTGCCTAAGGTCAGATGGAATTTTGATATTCTGTGAAGATGTAGATTGTAACTCTCCAGAAATAACAATTTCACTTTTAAATTCTCCTTTTTTAATTTTAGCGGTTAAAGAAGTGTTGTTTTCAGAATTGCTGTCAAAAGCAAATAGATAAATAAGTACGACTGCAACTAGCAATCCTACACCGAGTAGCATTTTTTTGTTCATTGGTTAGAATTTTTTTTCAAAACTAACAATAATCATGCCTTAAAATTATTAAACATATGTTAAAATATATACAAATAGTTAAATAATATATATTATTACTCAATAGTATAGGTGATTTTAACAACTTCAGACAACCTAAAGTATCCTAAAGGTTTGTTTTTTGTATTTGTTGTGTTGATACAGTTTCCTTTCACCGAAGCAGGAGGTGTACCAAATGGACCATTGCTTTCTGTTTGTTGCAGTAATAAACTGATGTAATTGTGGTACAATTTGGAAATTCCATAGAATTCCAATGTAAGTGTGTCATCTGTTTTTAAATCCTCATCAATTTCAAAAACAGTGTCTTCATTACCATTAATGAATTCATCTCTCCAAACACGGTATACATTAAGTAAATAGGCACTTGAACTAAAACCTGCTAAATAATAATTTTCTTCAGCTATCGGATCTATAAATTTGAAGTCCACACGTACAACGTCTTTGCCAAAAATATTTTGAACAGATTGCTCAACTTCTATAATTGAGGTAATTGGTTTTAATGTTTCGGAGGCTGTAAAGGTTTCGTTGTTGTGGATTATGTTTAAAGTATATGTTTCGTCAATTTTGGGTTCAAATGAATTTATTTTATAAACACCTGTATTTCCATCCTCAGTAAAAATAAATTCTTTAGAATTGCTGTCTGTTATTTTTACGATGGCATTATGAACAGCAGGAATCTCTGTGTCATAGAAACCTGTAGTTTCGGTAAGTCGAATGCTTTGTTCGTTTCCTAAAGTTCCTTTTTCCCAGTTTATATTGGCATCAATAACCAATCTTTTTTGTCCCTCTGTCAAGGGAAGGTTGATGATATCTTCACAAGAAATAAAAAGTAGACTCGTTATCAAAAAGTATATATATTTCATGGCAATTAAAATTTAAAGTTATAAGTAAATGAAGGAACCATTCCAAAAATTGAAGTACGTACTGCTTGATTGGCTCCAGTATCTTCATTTTGTTGGAAATTGACTGAAGCAGCATTTTTTCGATTGTAAAGGTTGTAAATACTAAAAACCCATTCTCCTTTCCATTTTCTTGATTTATTAGATTTTGGAGTATAAGTAGCGGCGATATCTAAATGATGGTATACAGGTAAATTGAATTCGTTTCTATTCCCATAAATTGGAACAGTAATATTATGAATCGGATTGTTATAGTTTCCTCCAATATTTGTTGTAAACTGGGCATTTGGGTAGGTTGCTGGTCTTCCTGTTTGATAAATAAAGTTGCTTCCAAAACGCCATTTTTCGGAAAGTTTGTAACTGGCGGTTATAGATAAATCATGTGTTTTGTCATAAGGAGTTTTGTACCACTCTCCGTTATTAATTCCTGTAGAATTAGGTGTTGTTCCCTTTATTTGCTGTTCTGATCTAGAAAGTGTATAGCTGATCCATCCTTTAAAATTTCCTTCATTTTTCTTTAAAGAAATTTCCAAACCATAAGCTCTTGAAATTCCTGGTAATAATACGGTTTCTATTTGTTCTTGGGCAATCAGGTCAGCTCCATCTCTATAATCGAGCCTGTTTTTTACGGTTTTATAATACCCTTCTATTTCAAAGGAGTATTTATTATCATTTAAATTTTTGTAATAACCAACAGCATATTGATTTAATATTTGTGGTTTGATAAATTTTCCGCTAGGAGCCCATACGTCTAATGGGGCAGCCGAGACTGTATTTGAAATCAAATGGATGTATTGGTACAGTCTATTGTAGTTGGCTTTAAAAGCATTGTTTTCATTTGGCTTATATGAGATAGCAAAACGAGGTTCTAAGCCCTGAAAGTTCTTAATAACCTTGTTTTTTGCATATGAAGTTGAACCATTGGTAAGCCCTTCTTCATAAATATCAAGAGTTTCGTTAAAAACAACAGGAGCGTCATTTACATAACTGAAAAGGCTTTGACCTCCCATTCTAAAAAAAGAACTCGTTCTCAATCCGTAGTTCATAGAAATTTTATCATTGATAGTTTGCTCAGCTTCAATATATATAGCAGGTTCAATAGCAAATTTTTGATCTAATTTATCTGCATTTACTGCTGAGTTTTCTTTATTTGGAGAAATTTCTCCTGGATTAAAATGATAATAAATAGCACTCAATCCATAAGAAAGTTTAAAATTATCTGAATAGTAATGTTTAAAATCATACTTTAAATGAATGTTTTTAATCCCAGAGTCCCAGTCCATTCCAATAAAGTCAAGGTTTAAGAAGTAATTGTATTCACTATAAATAATGGAAAGGTTTGAGAAAAGTTGGTCAGAAAACAAATGATTCCAACGCAAGTTAAATGTAGAGTTTCCATAAGAATTGACAAATAAATTGGATATATTAAAGGAATCTCTACCAAAGTAACCAGAAAAATAGAGTTTGTTATTTTGATCCAAATCAAAGTTTAATTTGGTGTTCAAGTCATAAAAAGAAAGTCCGTTGCTTTTTGTTTTAGGATTTAATTTTAAAAAAAGATTGACATAGGATGTACGACCAGCAATTAAGTAGGAACTTTTTCCTTTTGTCAAAGGCCCTTCAGCCATTAACCTGCTAGAAATCAATCCAATTCCACCAGTGAAGTGATGCTCTTGTTTGTTTCCATCTTTTTGATGAATGTCTAATACAGAAGAAACGCGACCTCCATATTTAGCAGGAATCCCTCCTTTATATAATTTGATGTTTTTGATTGCATCGGCATTAAAAATTGAAAAGAATCCAAAAAAGTGGGAAGAACTATAAAGGGTTGCTTCATCTAGTAAAATTAAATTTTGATCTTCAGCGCCTCCACGAACATTGAAACCAGAAGCACCTTCTCCAGCACTTGTGACACCAGGAAGTAATTGAATAGATTTTATGATGTCGACTTCTCCTAAAACAACTGGCATCTCTTTAATAGTGCGAACACTTACTTTGTGCACACTCATTTCAGGTTTTTTTAGGTTGATTCGATTGCTGTTGCTTTTTACCACAACTTCATCCATCTGTTCACTTTGCTGTTCCAAACTAAAATTGACTTTTAAATTTTTTGTCAATTCAATTTCTTTTTGAATGGTTTTATATCCTATAGAACTAATTTCTACAGTATAAGTACCTTTTGGAAGTGTGATTGAGTAAAAACCATAGCCATTGGTAACGGTTCCTTTTACCAGTTTAGGAAAAATAATATTGACTCCAATCAGTGTTTCTTTACTGCTTGTTTCTGAAACGATTCCACTTAGTGTATAGTTTTCTTGAGCAAACGTCGATTGGACGAAAAATAATAATAGTAAAAGGTGAAAGTGTTTTGTTTTCATTTTTAGAAATTTTCAGCAAATGTTGTATTTTTTCTTTAAATGCACAAAGAACATTGTTTATTTAACATTAATATGTGATTGAGGTAAATCAAATACGGATTCTCTTAGAGTTGTGTTTGATAGATGTCAATTGTTTACAAGGGAAGTTTTCGTTTCTAGTAAGGTAGAAGTAGTGATTATGTAGTGTTATTTCAAGGCAAGATATTGATAAAAATAAAAAACCAGAAAAAATAATTTTCTGGTTTTTGTTATTCTTATAAAAAAGCCAATTTGAAATGACTTTGTTTAGTGTAGCTTATTACAAAGACTGTAAAGCTTCGTTAAAAGTAGCACTTGGTCTCATTGCGATTGCTGTTTTTTCAGTATCTGGGTAAAAGTATCCTCCCATATCAATTGCAGTTCCTTGTGCATTGTTTAATTCAGTAACAATTGTTTCTTGGTTTTCAGTAAGTGTTTTTGCAAGAGCACCAAAAGTAGCTTGTAATTCTGTATCTTCAGATTGATTGGCTAATGCCTGAGCCCAATACATTGCTAAATAAAAATGACTTCCTCTGTTGTCCAATTCACCCACTTTACGAGAAGGAGAGTTGTCGTTTGTTAAGAAAGTAGTATTTGCAATATTTAATGTTTCAGAAAGAACCGTTGCTTTTTTATTATTTGTTTTGATTCCTAAATCTTCTAAAGAAACAGACAGTGCCAAAAATTCTCCAAGAGAATCCCAACGCAAGTGACCTTCTTCAATAAATTGTTGTACATGTTTGGGAGCAGATCCTCCAGCACCTGTTTCAAACAATCCTCCACCGTTCATTAAAGGAACAATAGATAACATTTTAGCAGAAGTACCCAATTCTAAAATAGGGAATAAATCTGTAAGATAATCACGCAATACGTTTCCTGTTACAGAAATCGTATCCTGTCCTTTATGAATTCTTTCCAAAGTAACTTTGGTAGCTTCAACAGGAGATAGGATAGAAATTTCCAGTCCACTTGTGTTGTGATTTGGTAAATATGAGTTTACTTTTTTGATCAATTGCGCATCGTGTCCTCTGTTTTCATCCAACCAGAAAATAGCAGGAGTTTGTGTAGCTTTCGCTCTTGTAACAGCCAATTTGATCCAGTCTTGGATAGGAGCATCTTTTACCTGACAAGCTCTGAAGATATCACCAGCTTCGACAGCTTGTTCTATCAATACAGTTCCATTGGCGTCTGTAATTTGTACAGTACCAGAAGTCGCTATTTGAAATGTTTTATCATGAGAACCATATTCTTCTGCTTTTTGAGCCATTAAACCTACGTTAGGAACTGTTCCCATAGTTGTAGGGTCAAAAGCTCCGTGTTTTTTACAGAAATCAATAGTTTCTTGATAAACACCAGCGTAAGAACGGTCTGGAATCAGTGCTTTGGTATCTTGAGATTTTCCTTCAGCATTCCACATCTGACCAGAAGTACGAATCATTGCTGGCATAGAAGCGTCAATAATCACATCACTAGGTACATGCAGGTTGGTAATTCCTTTGTCAGAATTTACCATTGCCAATGCAGGGCTATTTTCATATACCTTTTCTATAGCAGCTTTAATTTCAGTTTGTTCAGCTTCAGGTAAAGAAGTTATCTTGTTGTAGACATCTCCAAGTCCATTGTGAGAAGAAATACCTAATTCAGCGAATTTAGCTTCGTATTTTTCAAATACATCTTTATAGAAAACTTCTACAATTGCACCAAAAATAATTGGATCAGAAACTTTCATCATGGTTGCTTTCATATGTACAGAAAACAATACATCGTTCGCTTTGGCATCTTCAATTTCTTTTGCGACATATGCTTTTAGTTTTTGAATGCTCAATACAGAAGCATCCAAAATTTCTCCTTCTAATACAGGAGTTGTTTCTTTTAGAGTAGTGGTTGTTCCGTCCGTTGCAATCAATTCAATTTTTACATTGCCTGCTTCTGAAATAGTAACTGATTTTTCACTTTCATAAAAATCACCTTCCGACATACTTGCGACATGTGATTTAGAATCGCTAGACCAAGCACCCATAGAGTGTGGATTGTTTTTTGCGTATACTTTCACAGGTCCGGCAACTCTACGATCAGAATTCCCTTCTCGTAACACTGGGTTTACAGCAGATCCTAAAACTTTTGAATAATTCGACTTGATTGCTTTTTCTGCATCGTTCTTAGGTGCTTCTGGAAAATCAGGAATGGCATATCCGTTTGCTTGTAATTCAGCAATGGCTGCCTTTAGTTGAGGTACTGAAGCACTTATATTAGGAAGTTTGATAATGTTTGCTTCCTTTGTTTTTGCCAAAGCACCCAATTCAGCCAATGCATCTGATACTTTTTGTGTATCTGTAAGGTTTTCTGGAAAAATTGCTAGGATTCTAGCAGCCAAAGAAATGTCCTTTTTCTGAATTGTAATGTTGGCCTCTTTTGTAAATGTTTCTACTATAGGTAAAAAAGAATAAGTAGCCAATGCTGGAGCTTCGTCCGTTATTGTATAAACAATTTGTGATGTTTTTGTTGTCATAGAGTTCTGAAATTTTTAAAGAGGTTTCTTTCTGAATAAATACAGGTACTTATCTAGTTTGAAACTGTACAAATGTAATAATTATAAGGATATTTTTTAGTTCGAAAATAATAGAAATACCAACCGCTTTCTGATAATAAGTGAATTATTTGAAACAGTTATTGAGTTATTCTAAATTGGAGTGTAATTATAGCGGTTTTAATAAGGTGAAATAACACTGAGTTTTGCGTATTTGTTAACGGTAATATAAAGATTTGAATACACGAAGAAAAAAGTACTCTTTTAAGTTTGTATAGCTAAGTTAATAATGGTTTAAATTTTTTAAATAGGGTATAGACAAGTGGAAAACGTTATTAGGTTGAATAAACAAATAATTGATATTCTTTATAGAAGCTATGATTTTACTCTTAACGAAACCGAATAAGTATTGGATTTTATTTTTTTTTGCAATAATGCTGTTTCTCATCTTTATTTTTAGTGATGAAAATTTACATCTAAGAGTAAATCAATACCATTGTTCGTTTTTTGATTTCTTTTTTAAATATGTAACCTATCTAGGTGATGGATTGATGTTCCCGTTGTTGATTGTGTCTTTTTTCTTTTATGATAAAAAACAATCTTTGAAATTCTTTATGGCAGCTTTGTTGACTTTGCTAATTACCTTCGTGCTAAAAAAGGTTATATTTTTGGGGGTACCAAGGCCAATTGAATTTTTCGGAGCAGATAAGTTGCATCTAATTGATGGTGTGAAAATGTGCTATTGGAATTCATTTCCTTCAGGGCATGCAATGTCTGCTTTTGCCATTTTTGGCTCTTTGTTTTTATATGTGAAAAGTAAGGTATTGAAAAAGGTGTTTGTTGTTTTGACTATTTTAGCGGCCTTTTCTAGAGTTTATTTGTCTCAACACTTTATGTTGGATATTTTGGTAGGTGGACTTATAGGTACAGCGATTGCTGTATGGAGTAATTTGTGGTCAAATAAATTATGGGATGATAGAAGAAGTCTAAAAACAATATGGGTTTGGAAGAAAAATTAAAGTATTTAAAAAATACAAGTTACAGAACGATTGCATATGTTGTCATTGTTTTTTCTATGGTGTTTAGAATGGTCATTTCTAATTACATTGAATTCGGGAATGATGAAGTGTATTATTGGTTGTATGCCATGTATCCAGATTATAGTCATTTTGATCATCCTCCTATGGTGGGGTATTTTATTCAAATTTTTACAGGAAATCTTTATTTTGATTCAGAATTATTTGTTCGTTTGGCAGCAATTATTCCATCAGGTTTGTGCATGCTTGTTGTCTATAAAATAGCTGCGAATCTCAAAAATGAATATGCAGGTTTACTGAGTGTATTGCTTTACAATTGTAGTATTTATGGTTTGGTAATTTCTGGTATATTTATCTTGCCAGATGCGCCTTTATTGCTGTTTTGGTTATTAGGTTTTTACTTTTTCTTAAAATGCTTGCCGTATGCTCCAAAAGAAGTTGATAAGAAAAATATACTACTCGGTTTTCTTTTTTCTGGTCTGGCAATTTATTCGAAATACCAAGGTGTTTATTTGTTATTAGGTGTTGGCCTGTATGTTTTGTTTTTAAACCGCCTGTGGTTGAAAGAAATTCGATTTTATTTGGGCTTTCTTTTTCCTATGACAGCTGTATTATTAATTTTTTACTGGAACTATCAAAATGATTTTATAAGTTTTTCATTTCATAATGATCGGGTCTCTTTGATTGGTTTCCACTTTAATAAAGATTCTTTTTTTAGAGAGTTGTCGGGACAAATTCTTTATAACAATCCCTATTACATAGTATTGTTATTGATGACAATTGTTGCCTATAGGAAAAAAATATTTATTTTCGAAAAGCGGTTGTTTTACTTTTTTATGCTTAACACGCTGCCTTTAATCATTACCGTTTTCTACTTGTCTCTATCTAGAAGTACCTTGCCACATTGGTCAGGTATTTCTTATATTCTTTTAATTCCATTGGTAAGTGTGTATTTGAGTTCATTTAAAAAATATTTCAAAATTTTACTTTTAATATCTACAGGGATTGTTTGCATTTTGATATTTTTATTAGGAGTTATTAATAAAGGTTGGTTGATGCCCTTAGACAAAACGGAAATAAATAGAGAACGAGGGGAGGGTGATTTTACTTTGGATATGTATGGTTGGAGGCAAGCTTCAGAAAAAGTTATTGAATTTATGAAAGATAACAAACATTTGGATGGACTTCCTTTTGTAGTTGATAAATGGTATCCAGGAAGTCATATCCATTATTATATAGCCAAACCTTTGGAGAGAGAGGTTTACGGATTGGGAGAATTGAAAGATATACATAAGTACCATTGGATAAATAAAGAGTTGAAGGAGATGCCTAACACAGTTCTTTATATTACCGATAGTAGGAATTTTAAAAACCCTAAATTGATTTATAAAGATCGATTTCATACTGTTTTTTTAGAAAAAGAAATACCTATTCTAAGAGGAGGAAAAGTTGTTAAATATGTTTTTATATATAGATTGAAAGGATATTAGGGGAGATCTTATAATAGATGAGTTTCAATATGTACTATAAGAAATTTAGTTGTTTTTGTTTGAGTAAAAAAGAAGATGAAGCGGTATGTATTAGATTTAGAAGTTTGTGCTGAGTTTGGTTTTAATCAATGTCATACTCAAAGGTGAATTTAAAGGACTCGTGTTCAATGTGAGTGGGCAAACAAACTAAATAGTTTACTAGTATAAAAATAAAAAACTCGATTGAAATTGTATCAATCGAGTTTTAAATATTTTAAAGATCTAGTATTATTTACGACGAATCTCTTTGATTCTAGCTTTTTTACCAGTAAGCTCTCTAAAGTAATAGATACGAGCTCTTCTTACTTTACCTTGCTTGTTTACTTCAATTTTTTGAATTGCTGGCAAGTTGATTGGGAAGATACGCTCTACACCAACAGTTCCAGACATTTTTCTAATTGTAAAAGTTTCAGAAGCACCTGAACCTCTTTTTTGTATAACTACTCCTCTAAAAAACTGAGTACGAGTTTTAGCTCCCTCTTTAATTTCATAGTATACAGTAATTGTATCTCCAGCTTGAAATGCTGGTAGGTCATTTTTTGCTACAAATTCGCTTTGTACAAAATCTACTAAATTTGCCATTTTCTTTATATTTAATGGGGTTTCGATAAAACAACATTCACGATTCTCGTCAGAGGTTGATTTTGAGGTTGCAAACTTACAACTTTTTTATAGAATTTTAAAAAAGAAGTTGAAATTTATTTTGAGTAGTTATTAGGTGTTTTGATGGTTTGTTTTCAAGCGTTTTGTTTCATGTTTCTTTTTGTGAAATAGGGGAGGGTTCATGTATACATATGCTAAAACATTACTTTTTAGGGCTGTAGTTTTCACAGAAGTATACCCAGAATTTTCGAATAGGTTTGGTACCTCTTTTTATTACTATAG
>Ga0105356_10004161_pt1 | contig 14020 bp, 10 predicted proteins | sample GOMGulsemesocosm_3_FD_83502 | JGI IMG/M metagenome (GOLD analysis project Ga0105356, IMG submission 83502) | Methane-oxidizing microbial communities from mesocosms in the Gulf of Mexico - GOM9D Gulf of Mexico | ecosystem: Environmental > Aquatic > Marine > Cold seeps | place: Gulf of Mexico...
AACACGTGACAGCGAATTCAGATTCTAAACGACAAATATTAGTGACTAGCGCACTACCCTACGCCAACGGTCCAATTCATTTGGGTCATATGCTTGAATACATTCAAACTGATATTTGGGTTCGTTTTCAAAAAATGCGTGGCCATGAATGTTATTATGTGTGCGCCGATGACGCGCACGGCACGCCTATTATGCTAAAAGCGCAGCAGATGGGGATCACCCCTGAAGCAATGATTGCGCAAGTTAATCAGGAACATCAGCAAGATTTCAGCGATTTCGGTGTCGCTTTTGACAACTTCCATTCGACCCACAGTGACGAAAACCGTCATTTTGCCGAATTGATCTATAATCGCCTTAATGACAATGGCTTTATTTCCACCAAGGTAATTGAGCAACTCTTTGATCCTGAGAAGAAGATGTTCTTGCCTGATCGTTTCGTCAAAGGCGATTGTCCAAGCTGTGGCAGTGAAGATCAAAACGGTGACAACTGTGATAGCTGTGGTGCTACTTATAGCCCTGTTGAATTAAAAAATCCACGTTCAGTGGTTTCTGGCGCGACCCCAGTGTTGAAAGAGTCTGAACATTACTTCTTCGAACTGCCTAAATTTGAGCAAATGCTTAAAGACTGGACCCGCAGTGGTTCGTTGCAAGAAGAGATGGCCAACAAACTCGCTGAATGGTTTAAAGATGGCCTGAGAAACTGGGACATTAGCCGCGATGCACCTTACTTTGGTTTTAACATCCCGGGCACTACCGACAAATTTTTCTATGTTTGGTTAGACGCGCCAATTGGTTACATCGGTAGTTTCAAAAATCTATGTGATAAAAACCCAGAGATTGATTTCGACGCCTTCTGGCACAAGGACTCTACCGCTGAGCTTTATCATTTCATCGGCAAAGACATCATCTATTTCCATTCACTTTTCTGGCCAGCGATGCTCGAAGGCGCAAACCTGCGTAAACCGACTAGCGTATTTGCCCACGGTTTTGTCACCGTCAATGGCGCGAAGATGTCTAAATCAAAAGGCACCTTCATTAAAGCCCGCACTTACTTGGAACATCTAAACCCTGAGTACTTACGTTATTACTATGGCGCTAAGCTCAGTAGTAAGATTGACGATCTTGATTTAAACCTCGAAGATTTTGCTCAGCGCGTTAACTCAGACTTAGTCGGCAAGGTGATTAACATCGCTAGTCGCTGTGCAGGTTTCATCACCAAGAAGTTTGATGGCACGCTAGCGGGCGTAAACAGTGAAGTCGCGCTAATTGCCGAGTTCACTGCGGCGCAAGACGAAATCGCGGCACTCTATGAATCGCGTGATTTCGCCAAGGCGGTACGGGTTATCATGGCGCTGGCTGACAAGGCCAACCAATATATTGCCGACAAAGAACCGTGGCAATTAGTCAAAGATCCGAGCAAGAGCGATGAAGTGCAACAGGTTTGCAGTGTTGGCATTAACATGTTCCGCATTCTTATCACTTACTTAAAGCCTATCGTGCCACAATTGGCTGCTCAAGTTGAAGCGTTCCTAAACATCGAACTAACCTGGCAAAGCGCCGCTGTTAATCTAGAAAATCATCAGATCAATAAGTTTAAGGCGATGATGCAACGTGTCGACATGAAGCATGTCGAGGCGATGGTTGAGGACTCTACCGAAAATCTACAGCCGACCGTGCTATTAGATCCAAACTCACCGCTGGCCAAAGATCCTATCAGTGAAGAAATCAGCTTCGACGATTTTGCTAAAATTGATTTACGTATCGCCAAAATCGCCAAGGCTGAGCATGTTAAGGGCGCCGATAAGTTGTTGCGCTTAGAATTGGATTTAGGCGGCGAGACACGCCAAGTATTCGCGGGCATTAAATCGGCCTATCAACCGGAAGAACTCGAAGGTAAGCTTACCGTGATGGTCGCTAATTTGGCGCCACGCAAGATGCGCTTTGGCATGTCTGAAGGCATGGTTCTGGCCGCAGGTCCAGGCGGTGAAGAACTGTGGATACTAAACCCAGAAGAAGGCGCACAGCCAGGCATGCGCGTTAAATAATACCATTTTTGGGGTAAAAAGATGAGGCGAGCCAAGTGGCTCGCCTTTTTACGCTTATTGTTATGCACGGTCATCCAAAGGGATAGCCAGCGCGCCTATGCCAAATGTTTTAGCACACCTACAATCTGTCCCATCATCTCAATGAAATCCGCTGTGTATGGCTAAAGTGACCGAATCATCACTAACTCATTTGTGCTTGAATGTAGTTTTGTATGCCGATTTTGTCAATCAGCCCTAGATGCTGCTCAATCCAGTAAATGTGATCCATTTCTGTATCGTCGAGCAACGCGACTAAGATATCGCGGCTAACGTAATCTTCGTGCTGCTCACAAAGCCCAATAATCTTACGTAAACTAGTTGCGACAATATATTCTGCGGCCAAATCGTTCTCGAGCATCTGCTTAACATCGCCACCGACATTAATCGGGTCTCGAGAAGCTGTATCTGCCTTTCCTTCGAGAAACAAAATGCGCTCGGCGAGACGCTTGGCATGGCCAAGTTCTTCTTCGTGCTCATGGATTAGTTTCTCGTGGAGTTTGTCGATGCCCCAATCTTCGTACATCTTTGCATGGGCTAAATATTGATCCATCGAGGTCAATTCGAGGGTTAACTGCTTATTTAGGTTGTCTATAACCAATTGATTGCCTTTCATATCATTACTCCATCATCGACTGTTGATAGTTTTCGATGCCTGTATTATCAATTAAGAATTGTTGCGCCTCGATCCAATCGACATGCTCTTCTTCGTCCTCGAGAATTTCAGTAAGTATTTCACGACTGACGTAATCCTCTTCTTGCTCACAGAACTCGATGGCCTTGCGCAACTGGGTGATTTGCTCCAGTTCGAAATCTAAATTACATTGCAACATTTCACTGGTGTGTTCGCCAATCAGTAAGCGTCCTAGTTGCTGTAAGTTTGGCAGTCCTTCAAGAAACAGGATCCGCTCGATCAACTTATCCGCCTGTTTCATGTCTTTAATCGATTTTTTGTAATCTTTCTTATTAAGCTGCTCCATGCCCCAGTTCTTATAAATACGGGCATGCAGAAAATATTGGTTTATCGAGGTCAGCTCAATCGTTAGCATTTGATTTAGTGTGGTGATGATTGTCGCGTTAACTTTCATTGGATCCACCTTTTGGTCACCTGAACACTAACTATAATAGAACAAAAAAGCAGCAACCCAAAGATTGAATAGGCATAACAATCACACCTTTATGCGATTGATAAATAAGCAATTTATAACGATAACGCTAATCATTTAAATTCGTCATGTTGCTTGTTTTTATTTTAACTGCGCCCTAATCATCACCAAACAAGCGTTGCTTAATGCCATAGGGCGACCTGCGCTTGACCAACAGATGAACTATTTAGAAGGTTGGATGATATAGATCAACCAGCAAGGCAATGATAATCGTTAACATCTGATGCAAATAAATTGTATGAGAACAAACAATGTTTAAACTATCACCACTTACTCTATTAATTAGCGCGGCATTTGCATCACCTGCTGTTGTCATGGCCAATACGGGAGCATCGATTGCCCCCGCACAGGTTGATGAATACATAACCGTGACGGCAACCCGCACCGAGCGTTACTTCATGGAAAGCCCAGCCGCGATAGCCTCGATCAGTGCCGAAGATATTCGACGTTCTTCGGCCGACTCGATAGCCGATGCCTTGCGCGATATTCCCGGCATACTAGTGTCAGACGCTGCAACACCCGGGATGAAACGCATCACCTTACGCGGCGAAAGTTCTCTAAGAGTGGCCATATTGATTGATGGTCAGGAAGTTACCGACCATTCAACCCACGGCGCGCCACTGTTACTTGATACGACGATGGTGGAGCGTGTCGAAGTTATTCGTGGCACCAGCTCGGTCTTATACGGTGGTAAGGCGCTCGGTGGGGTTATCAATATAATCACCAAGAAAGGCGGTGTTGAGCCGATCCAAGCCAGTATTTCCGCTGGTTTTAACTCAGCAACCTCAGGACAGCAAGTTGCGGGGGCTGTTTACGGTCATGTCGCAGGCATTGATTACCGCATTGCCGCCTCGTCGAGTGACCATAACGATCGCGTAACCCCCGTTGGAAAAATTGCAAGCACCAGTTTTGCAAACGATAGCCAGATGATCTATTTGGCCAAGGAACTCGATGATCACCACGTTGGTCTCAATTACGAAAAGTTCAACTTAAACAGTGAAATTGCGACCGGCATCCCCGGGTTTAGCCTGGATATGCCGCAGCGAGATCGTCAAAAATTAGCGGCGTTCTATACCTATGAAAGCGCTCACGATGTGCTCAATAAATTTCACGTCGATGCCTATAAGCAGCGCATCGATCGTAATTTTGTTCAGCATATGGAGATGTCGATCCCCATGCGTCCGCCCGCCTCTATGGACATGATCATTGATACAAATATCATGGAAAAACTTGATACTTTGGGGGCCAACGGACAATTGGATTTTTCTATAAACGAACAACACAGCGCTATTGTCGGTGTTCAGTTGACCCAAGATGATCTAAATAAGGCCACAAACAACAGTAACACCAGTACCATGCACATGCCTAACCTACCGGCGATCCCTAACACCAAGCACTCGCAAAGTATTGAAGATGCGACCCTTAAAACCAAGGCGATTTATGTGCAGGATGAATGGCGCGTGTCCGACAAGCTGATCATCACTGCGGGGGCTCGCCAATATTGGGTCAATGCTAACCTCAATCAATCAAGCAACAGGTCCTTGGGCTTAACGCAAAACCGTGATACCAAATTAATTGGCTCATTGGCCGCCAACTATGGTGTTGATCAGCACAATAACATGCGTATTGTGCTTAGTCAGGGCTATCATTATCCAACGTTATTACAAATTGCCACAGGTGCAACGGCGGCGGGTAACTATATTAATCCTAACTCGGCGCTCCAACCCGAGACCTCAGATAATATAGAGCTTGGTTATCGACTATTTACCGACCAATGGTTAGTCGATACTACGATATTCTATACCGACGCCGCTAATTACATCGCGATGGCGACTTGCAAAGGCAGCAAATATTCCTGTGTTAATCCAGCGCGAGATAAAGTATTTGTTAACGCTGATACGGCCAAAACTACCGGATTGGAGCTCAGTGTCAATTACAACGCGACCAAGCAGCTAGCGCCTTATGCAAATATCACGTTACTCTCTCGCCAAGAGTCCTATGCTAACTTTACCACTAAAGATACGGGAACACCTGCGCTGTACGGTAAGATAGGCGTTAAATATCATGACGAGAGTGCATCCCTAGGCGCTTTTTACCTAGATGCATACTTACGGGCAGCCTCAAGTGCCGATGAGGCCAGCGCCGATGGCTCTACTGAGGTTTTCGATAGCTGGAATACCGTCAATATTGCTTTTGGTACGACCTTTGGCGCCCAGCAGCAGTACATGGTCAATGCTCAAATCAGCAATCTTTTGGATCGCCAATATACCTCCGCGACGCAAACAATCATGGCCCCTGGACGCGCGATGATGCTCAAACTCAGCACCAGCTTCTAAACCACAGCAAAAGCATGGCGGACCAAACGCCGTCATGCTGCTGTTGTTTTCTACATTAGTTTTCTACATTAGTTTTCTACATTAGTTTTCTACATTTGTTTTCTACATTAGTTTTCTACGTTAGTTTTCTACATTAGTCTTTCACGCTAGTCTTTTACATTAGGCACACAGCCAGTACTACACAGCCAGTACTACACACCCAGTACTACACACCCAGTGCTACACGGCCAGAGCTACACACCCAGTGCTACACTGCCAGAGTCATTAGATTTGAGAAAGTACGCAGGTGTGACCATCAACCCAATATTGATGAGCAAACTCATCCGCGACCTTTTTCGACTGTGAGCTTAGCGATCCTTCTACCAGCACCGACATCTTTTCGCTTGGGTGCGCGCTAAGTTGGCTCGATACCAATTTTGCAGCCGCGCCCTTGAGCTTAACATCGATGTGTTGCTCTTTATCTAAGCAATCACTGATATTAACCGTCATGGTCAGTAAATCTTGGCCATTGATGGTTTGCACCAGCGCGGTATGACTGACTAAGCTGCCACTGATGTGCGCCTGATTCCAGTTGACCGAACTGGCTTTGTTGATCAATTTTGCCGATTGCGCTTCGAGTAAGCCATAGGCGTCGCCCTGAGGCGATATTTTCATCCTAACATTGGCCCGCACATATAATCCCTGCCCTGCAGCGGCATGTTTGGCGATGTGCTCAGCTTGCGGCCCAAGGATATTGACGTTGAAGTAGTTCGAAAACTCCTGCCACTGGCCGCTCGAATCGCGCCACTTGCGCTTGGTTAATACTTGCAAGGACAATATAGCTCGACCATCGGCAAAATATTTTAGGGTATTTTGTTTACTCACAATATTGCCGAGAATAACGACATGGTTATCGTGCTGTTCCATCAATAATCCTTAGCTCAAATACCGCGTATAAAACGGCAAGTAACTTCTTAGAGAAATTGTAAAAGTGTAATGTTGGGCGAGTCGCAGCGCGCAACACGCCGCAATAATATCAGGCGCGTTAAACCACTTGCCATTTTATCTGTTCACCGGCTTTTAACGGCACCACAATATCTTGTCCAAGTGCCATTTCGCTTGGCACCGACCATGGTGTTGGCGCGAGGGTAATGGTGTCGCTATTACGGGCCATGGCATAGAAATCAGGGCCGTTGTGTGACGCAAACGCTTCAAGCTTGTCCAGCGCGTTTTCTTGATCGAACACTTGCGCGTATAACTCGATCGCTGCAAACGAGGTGTAAGCACCAGCACAACCACAGGCCGCTTCTTTCTTGTCTTTGGCATGCGGCGCAGAATCGGTGCCAAGAAAAAACTTAGCATTGCCGCTGGTCGCCGCCTCAACTAAGGCCGCTTGATGGATGTTGCGCTTAAGGATTGGTAAACAATAGAAGTGTGGCTTAATGCCGCCAACGAGCATGTGATTACGGTTGTATAGCAAATGGTGTGCGGTAATGGTAGCTGCCACGTTACTCGGCGCGCCTAGTACAAACTCAACCGCTTGCTTGGTGGTGATATGCTCCATCACTATTTTTAATGCTGGAAAATCGGCAACCACTTGGGTTAACACCTCTTCGATAAACACCGCTTCGCGATCAAATATGTCAATCTCATCGCTGGTCACTTCACCATGAACCAACAATGGCATGCCCAAACCAGCCATGACTTCCAGTACGCCATAAACATTCTTAACGTCAGTAACCCCTGAGTCCGAGTTCGTGGTCGCGCCCGCAGGGTAAAGCTTGGCAGCCACGACTTTGCCGGTGGCGTATGCTTTGGCCAATTCGCTAGGATCCGTTTTATCGGTAAGGTAGATAACCATCAGTGGCTCAAATTTAGATGCTGGCGGACGGTGCTCAATGATCCGCGCGTGATAATCTAATGCGCCTTGGGTGTCTATCACGGGCGGCACAAGATTGGGCATGATGATCGCGCGGCCCATATAACGAGCCGAATCAGGCACGGTGCTAACCAATGCTGGGCCATCGCGTAAATGAAGATGCCAATCGTCTGGACGAGTAATAGTTATGGTAGTCATATGAACTTCGCTTAAATTAGGTTACTGATAATTACTCTAATTTTAGGCGCGGCACCAATTGATGTAAAGTAACATCGGCCGTGATCGCGAAATTTCTCAAATATTGAGCATCTGTCGCCTCCATCGCACTAATTGTGCGACAACTTCGGACAAATTAGTTTATGATGGGCGCAGAAAATTAGGGTCAAGTAAGCCGTATTAAGGAATAGAATTATGTCACAACCCATTGCAGTAAATAGCGACCTATTGATCGACCTCGCCTTGGATTTGTTTGAAGATAACGCGGCAGAGAACATCGACCTCGTTGATCTTGAATATTACATAGACCACTGTGAAACTCAGGCGGCGGTAGAGCTTGTTAGCGCGTTTAATGATTGGTCTGAACTAACCGATGTCAGCCAAGATCAGCTAGATAAAGAATATGTAGAAGTGCGCATTGGCTTGTTGGAAGAGGATGAGTTCGACTTGATCTACGCCCGTGTACTGTTGCGTGCCGATCAGAAAACTGCCGAAGAGTTTAGCATGATCAAGTGGAAACGCTAATTCCGATTATGCGGTAACCATTGGATCAAAAAAGCCGACACTTCGTCAAGTGTCGGCTTTTTGTTGTCCAGCTATTACCGATTAAGCAATAACCGCATTATGATAAACATTTTGCACATCATCACAATCATCTAACATCGCTTCGAATTTTTCGAATGCGATTACATCATCACCCGTAATCTCTGCGTGTGTTTGCGCCACAAAGGTAATTTCTTCTACCTCAAACTCTAATGAGCTGTCCATCGCCAATAAAGCCGTCTTGGCTTTAAAGAACTCGGTGTGCGGTGCGAATACGGTAATCTTACCATCTTCATTTTCGATATCACTAACATCGACATCAGCCTCTAACAACGCTTCAAATGCGCCGTCTTCATCTTCGCCAACATAACGTAAGATAGCCAGGTGATCAAACATATGGGCTACCGTACCTGTACTACCGATTTTTGCGTGGTTTTTAACAAAACAATTACGCACTTCAGTATAGGTACGCTTATTGTTGTCGGTCAGACAATCAACAATAACCATCGCCCCGCCGGGTCCAAAGCCTTCATAACGCGCCGTTTCATAGTTTTCACCACCGCCGCCTAGTGCTTTTTCGATTGCACGATCAATAACGTGTGTCGGGACCTGGTCTTTTTTGGCTTTTTCTATTAGACGCTTAAGCGAGATATTGGTATCGGGATCTCCGCCACCGTTTTTCGCGCTAACGTAAATTTCTTTACCATAACGTGAATAGACTCGAACTTTAGCGCCTTGTGTCTTTGCCATAGACGCTTTACGATTTTCAAAACTACGACCCATTTTTTGTACTCTTTTGTTTGTTCAACATATTGTTCCCGATTCTAACAGGTTTTATCGATGGCGCGAGCCCAATTTTCGCCATTTTATGGTTCTGAGGCAAAGTAGCAGTAAAAATAGCATACTAAATTGACCATCGAGCCCACCACCACTCTTTTTAGCGGCCGGCGTGGTCGTTGCCATTTTACTCACGGTGATTGTTTTGGCATAGGTAACCCGCAGACCCGATTGATCCTGAGCGGTTAGCACCACCCGAAAGCTACCGTTTTGGCCAAATACATGAGTCGGATTTTGCTGTGTACTGCTGCTCCCGTCACCAAAATCCCAGTCGATGCTGTTAATCGCCAGTCCCCCGTCGAAGTTGGCCACAAAACCCACACTAAGTTTGTCGGCCGTGTGGGTAAAGCTTGCTGTGAGGCCAGAATTTGGCTGCGCTTTTTGCGATATTAACTGCTCTTGGCCTAAGGCGTCGGTAATAGTAACCTCGACATCGAGCTCCGCGGATATCTGATAGTCATGGGAAAATGTCACATTCGTGGTTGTTTGGTCGCGCAATTGATCGCTGCTTCCATCACCATAATCCACCGTCACAATAAACGGCGCGACACCTTGGCTAAGGTCAATGCGGGCAGTGAGCGATAAGGCATCAACACTCAGTGTCATCTTAGCTTGTAAAGTGGGTCCAACCAGCAAGCGCTGCTGATGGCTGGCGTTATTGCCTTGACCATCGATTACCACGAGTTTAACCGTATAATAACCAAACGCTTGATAAGTATGACTCGGCGTTGCCTGCGTTGATGTTTGTCCATCGCCAAAGTCCCATTGATAACTAACCACAGTCCCGTTGCTGGACGGCTTAACACTTACCTGCTTGCCACTGACCGTCGCCTCAAAACCAATGCTAAGCTCAACCTCTCGCTTAACTAGCTCAAGGGATATTGCATCACTGTCTTGGCTGGTGATCGTAAACGACAGGCCAAGGTTGGGTAAAGCGACGCCAGACTGTGGTTGCTCTGGGCTAGTGTAATCATCACCATCATTAAAAGTGTTAACATTTTCGAGATGGTCATCGCCATTAAAGGCCGATTGCATGGCTAAGCTAAACGTTGCGTCGCGCAATTGAATATTGGTATCACGACGACCAATCATCACTTGGTCAGCATCGACCACGCTGATGAAGCCACTGCCCGGATGAACGCTACTATTGTTATCGTCAACATTGTTGTCGCCAAACCACACTAATAATCCGGGTTCGTAACCGTCGCCGACCAAGCCACTGTCGAGATCGCTCAGGCTGCGATATTGCAGATAGTAGCTAATGGGCAAGGTGTCGACTAACTCACTGATGCGTTTAAAATGGCTCAGCGCCGCGTTATCACTCTCACTGTTGTCTATGAATAGCTGATTAGCGCCATCGTAAAGCGAGATATCGTCTATCACTAAACCAAATTGATTGATCAGCGCATCGGTGACATAGATTATCTCAAGGTTAATCGTTTGGCCGCTAAACTTACTCAGATCAAAGCGCAGTAATTGCCACGCATCAAGGGGGGAGCTACCACTAATATAATGGCCTACATTATCGATAGCTCCAGATGATTTTGCCGTCTGCGCATTTGCTTGTGGCTCGCCATTGATGAGTACTTGCGCATAGTCATAATCGAGCTCCATATCCCATTGTGCTTGAAAAGACAGACTAAGATCGGTGGAGGTTGGCAATGTCAGCGTCAGGCTAAGCGCGGCGCGTCTATCGCTTTGCTTGCCTGAATAATAATAATGCTCCCCCGAATATGGCTTTTTAAACAGTTTCTTAGGCGCTGGTAATGTTACTTTGAGCTGATTAATCGCGCTGGTGTGCTGGGTAACCGGCACTAAGCTGATTGCGCGCGGCGTATCGCTTAGCACGCTACTATCAATTATCTGTTGGGTGAGCCAATTCCCCCCGAGCGTCTGCTGTAAATACTCGCGCGCTAATGGACTGAAGGTGGAAGGCTGGGTTCCTCGGATCTGGCCGACCCAACTGCCAGCCGCCATGATTGACCAACCTTGCACTGGTGAGCCTGGATCGGTATTTTTAAGATCATACTCATCGAGCAATCCTAAATCATGGCCAAATTCATGGGCCACAACGCCGGTGGCGGAATCGATTGGCTGAATCGTGTAATTGGAGATTTTTATGCTCGAACCGGCGATGCTCACCGGCTGGCCGTTATTTTGGTTATTAACGCTAAAGCTGTGAGACCAAATGGCACTCTCTGCCAATTGACCGCCGCCGGCCTCTTCACCAATGCTGGCATGAAAAATCAATAGATGATCGACCACGCCGTCGTTATCAGCATCAAAATCGCTCAAGTCTAGTCCAGCGCTTACTGCGCTGGTGACAGCTTCTATCACCAAGGCTTCGACGTTTTCATCGGCGGCCAGCGCATCATTTTTGCCATAATATCGCGCATTGTTGGCGGCGGTATGCCACCCTGACACCTTGCCATCAAACACCAAACTTTGCCCTGACTCCTTGCCAAAATATTGCTTAACCGAACGCTGCGTATCGCCTTTGGGATCGGAAAAACCGACATCAGAAAATAGCATTGCCTGATAATGGGCCAGCGGATAATTGGCATAGTACATATCCGAATCGTTAGGCTCAATACCATGAGCGCTGTGCAGCAAATCGGGGAAATCAATGAGAATCGCCAGCACTGTGGCCTCAGTTGAATTATTGATCTGTTGCGCCCGCAACAATCCGCGCTTGGCTATACTGTGGCGCTGGCGCCCGGTAACATGGGTTAGATTACGCTGATTGCGTTGCTGGTAGCTATTGATATAATCGTCCACCGCCTGTTTAAGCGCCGCGCTCGACTCATCTGCACGATAAGCATCACGTTTTGCCAACCAGTAGGCTATTTTTTGATGATTAATGGTGGCCAAGTCAACGCTCGGCTTCGTTGGTATTTTTTGTGCATGACCCACGCTGCTATGACAAAGTAACAAGGTGATTAGCAATGATTTCCAGTTTATTAACGACATTTTTTCGCAAACCCCTGCTGTTTGGCACGAATAAAGCTTTGCACCTGCTGCTTTTTTTGTTGCTCGCTCATGCTCTCGGTGATCTTACCGCTCTTGGCGAGCATCACCTCGATGCGCTGTGCATTGACCGGTGGCATCTGCCCGCACCTAACGACTTTTGCCGCTGGTTTGATTACGTTAGCGGCGGTATTGGGCTGCTCCTTCGCGGGCACTGTGGGCTCCCCTGCCTGCGGCGCGCAGCCAAGGAGCGATGAAACGATGATGAGGGCGTAATATACTTTTTTCAAAATGACTTCCCGTTAGGATTTTCTTATGGCTCTACGGTAACAGTTTCAATTAAAATAAGGTAGAACTACCACCGCGCGCGACAAATATCTGGTGCTACACCTTTTGATTGTATAAAATGTACAAAATTAATTAATTAAGGTTTTTTATTATGGCCAATGGTATTGGTGGCAGCACGTTCGAGCAGGCACTGGCGACGTTAAATGACATGACGGCGGGATTCGCGCCGCCTTCTGCGCAAGAGTATCAGGCACGTATCACGCGTGCTTGTCAGCTGATGAGTGAACATAGTATCGATGCGCTTTATCTCAATGCTGGCACTAACATGAGTTATTTCACTGGTACTCATTGGTATGCCTCTGAGCGCTTGGTTGGTGCGCTATTGACTCAAACAGGTGAATTGACCTACATCGCGCCATGGTTTGAAGATAGCACCCTGCAAGAGTTCATGGAAATAAAGGCGAAGGTAGCGACCTGGCACGAACATGAATCTCCCTATGCGCTGTTCTTGGATCTAATTCAACAGAAGTATCAAGGCAAGGCTAATATCGCCATCGATGAATCAACCGCATTCTTCATTGTCGACGGCTTCAATCAGGCGGCAAACGAGCGCGGCTTCGATTTGTCCTTAGTCAACAGCAAGCCTGTTACTGCAGGTTGTCGCATGATTAAATCGCGACATGAACTGAGTCTGCTACAACGTGCTAAAGACATGACGTTAGCAGTCCATCGCGCAGCGGCAAGCATTTTGCGCCCGGGTATCCTAACCACCGACGTGGTTAAATTCATCGATGAGGCGCATCGCGCGGTAGGCGCAAAGGGCTCTTCATTTTGCATTGTGTTGTTTGGCGAGGCCACTGCCTATCCACATGGGGTGAAGCATGCACAAACGTTGCAACTCGATGACATGGTGCTTATCGACACCGGTTGCTTGTTACACGGCTATAACTCAGATATCACCCGCAGTTATGTCTACGGTCAGGCCAGTGACAAACAACAGCAAGTATGGATCGATGAAAAAAACGCCCAATTAGCGGGGTTTGCAGCGGCTCAAATTGGCCAGACCTGCGCAGCGGTAGATATTGCGGCACGTGGCTACCTCGAGAAACAAGGTTACGGGCCCGACTACAATGTGCCAGGCCTGCCTCACCGCACAGGACATGGCATCGGTCTTGATATCCATGAATGGCCATATTTGGTGAAAAGCGATTTAACCCGCTTGGCGCCTGGCATGTGTTTCTCTAACGAACCAATGCTTTGCCTGTATGGTGAATTTGGTGTGCGTTTAGAGGATCATTTTTACATCAGCCAGGATGGCCCGAAATGGTTCACCGAGCCAGCGCATGCAATTGATGATCCGTTCGGTCTCAATCGCTAGGCATTTGAGCGGCATTGCATGCAGGGACGCATGTATTTAGAGTTTGGCGGGAACAAAAACTCTGACCGTTCACCCATGAACATAAAAGCCAACCAAGACTTGATATTGGTCAGTTAAGCGCATAATTATAGCTTCAGTGAATTTTTTGATGTGCTTCTTAACTTTATCTCATTAATTGAGCATGGATACATGCACACCAGTTACTTTTCTTTATGAAATACATCCGTGTATTTCACCCTGCGGGCCAGCTTGGTGCTGTTCAAATTGGTTACAGACCAATTTGTGCTTCTTAAAGAAAAGTAACCAACAGATTAAATTTTCTGGAAAAATTTAAGACAGCTTTAGCTGGT
>Ga0105356_10004163_pt1 | contig 14012 bp, 7 predicted proteins | sample GOMGulsemesocosm_3_FD_83502 | JGI IMG/M metagenome (GOLD analysis project Ga0105356, IMG submission 83502) | Methane-oxidizing microbial communities from mesocosms in the Gulf of Mexico - GOM9D Gulf of Mexico | ecosystem: Environmental > Aquatic > Marine > Cold seeps | place: Gulf of Mexico...
CAGGTCATTGCTGAACAAGCACGGCGTATCATCATTCTTGAAGAATATGTCCTGTTGGATAAAATCAAAAAGTACGGTGCCAGCTCTGAAAAATCAGCTGACCAGCAAGAGATGTTTAACGAAGTTGAATTGACCGTAGCTGCTGAAGATATACTGACCGAGCCAGCACAAGAAAAGCTCGTGGCTGCTCCAAACGAAGCCAAGGTGAAACCCGGTCGCAAACCGTTGCCTGCAACACTGCCGCGTATTCGCATTGAACATGAGTTACCTGAAGCTGAAAGGTTATGCGCCTGTGGTTGCGAGCGGGTCGTGATCGGTGAAGAAACCAGTGAGCAGCTGGATATTATCCCCGCCAAAATACAGGTCATCGTTCACGCCCGGAAAAAATACGCCTGCAAGGCGTGTGAAAACGGTATTCAAGTCGCTCCACTGCCATCACAACCTATTCCCAAAAGTAACGCCAGCCCAGGGCTACTCGCCCATGTTGCCGTTAGTAAATACCAAGATGCGCTGCCGCTATATCGCCAAGAAGTCATTCTGGCGTGCCATGGCATTGATATCGCTCGAAATACACTGGCCAACTGGATGATTAAAGTGGGGCAGCTTATCCAGCCTCTGCTCAATCTCCTGGAAGACTTCTTACTTGCCTATCCGGTTATGCATTGCGATGAGACCACGGCGCAAGTGCTGAAAGAACCGGGAAAAACAGCCCGCAGTAAATCCTATATGCGGGTCAGGGTCGGCGGACCACCCACGCAAGCTATCAGGCTCTTCCACTACGCAAACGGCCGCAGCGGGGCGGTTGCCAGTCACCTGCTGTCAGGTTATGAGGGCTATGTGCAAACCGACGACTACGCCGGTTACAACGCTGCCTGCGCAGAAAACAGTATTACCCAGTTGGGCTGCTGGGCGCACGCACGCCGAAAATTTATCGAGGCGCAGAAAGCGAATAGCGGGAAAAACAAAAAGGCAGGGAAGGCAGATGTCGACGTTAGCCTCATCGCCAAGCTCTATGCCATCGAAAAGACAGTCAGGGGTCTTGATGACGCATCACGATACCGAGTGCGCCAAGAAGAGTCTGTGCCGCAGCTGAATAAAATCCGCCAATGGTTGGACAACTCACTGCGAGGTACACTGCCGAAAGGGCTGCTCGGAAAAGCCTTGGGATACATGGATAAGAACTGGAAAAAACTCACGATTTATACCGAGGACGGCCGTCTGTGTATCGACAATAACCCCGCAGAAAACGCCATACGCCCTTTCGTGATCGGTCGTAAGAATTGGTTATTCAGTGCCAGCGTGCAAGGTGCAAAATCCAGCGCCAACCTTTATAGCTTAATTGAGACCGCTAAAGCTAATAATCTAGAACCGTACGGCTATTTGCGAAAGGTTTTTACCGACTTGCATAGAGCTGAAAATATTGAGGCAATTGAAGCACTGCTACCTTGGCGAGTTAACTTGCAAGATGGGGTTTGTTGATCGCTTACGCCCCCTCTCACATCGGACCGCCGAAAGCTGCGCAGTCGAAAACACAATGCAACCACCTTCTAAATCGCCGATCGCCACCGCAGCCAATCAGTTACGAAGTGAAGGTATTACCTATTGCCCCGCAAAATAACACAGGACAGGCGATGCTTAAGAGACACTAACAATACTCTGGCATCGAAAAGCCCAGCGCCTCACTGCAAGCTAGGAGCTAGTCAACTCGAGTGCCAATTAAGACCTGGGCCATAAACTTACCGACCCCAGCTACACTTCAGACGCAGTTACTTACAGGCGTACCATTCAGTGTCACTCAAAAGGCTAGGCGTCACACAGCAGCCCGAAACTGCCGATGAACGACTTTTTCAAACTACTGGCTATTGATCAATCACTGGTCGATGGATATGTTGAGCCGTGCAAGTATAGATGACGCAGAAAAAGGGGCTGTACCGCGCTTGCCGCTGCAAACAATTCTTCCGGCCCAACCTACCAACTGCAGTCGTGACCTAGTGCGGTTTCATTAGCCATTAGATTAGACCGCTTAGCGACTAACGGTTATCGATATAGAGTTCATATAGGCATACTAAAAATAAAGGCTTCTCTGAGCATCCATAAACACCGATTTGTTCTGCCAATCTACTGTTACTACGTGAGGCGTTTTGAAGACTTTCTGGTGGCTTAATTTATCTACAACTTCAGTAATAGGTCCGCCATCAATCCATTCTGAGGGGCGAATATCCATTTGCTTGAGATTGACAATACGTAGGCCTTTATTATCAAGGCTTCCACTGTACACAGTAGCGCCGCCCTTGTCAGTAATACTTAGCTTAGCACCTGGTTCGCCATTAATTCTAAGCGTCCAACCGATGGAGTATGAAGAAGTCGTAGCTGTTTTTTTCCAATACACATCATCAGCACGAGCGCCACCTATAAACTTAGGATTTATTACATCATGCTCGTAGCTGGTGTAAGCCCCATCAAAAACAAAAGTATGGTAATTCACATAGCTATCTACTTTCTCAAATGTGCAATCGTAAAAATCATGATTATTGCCCCGTCCATAACTATCGCCAAATCTCACATTAGCGACATTAGAAAGTAAGTGTAAGCTTTTGTAATTATGCGGTTTGTGCTCAAGCTTAGACGCAGAAACTCCTTGCGTTACTATTGCGGCGACGCGCTCGGTGATACTGTCAACTGAAGTGACATCGACAACCGAATCCCACATTTCTAAATTAGTGATAGTTTTATCGGTAAAAAACTCGGTGCCACGCATTTGGCCGCCCTTTCTGGCTCTGCCAATAATAAGATTGTTATAGTACTGCAGACTGTCTCTAACCTGACTACCTTTACCGTAGTTAGTGACGCGGAAACCGTTTAGAGAGTCCTGATCCCCAAATGACTCATGCCACCTTCGTTTATTCGTTTTTATGCCTTCCATATGAACAACATTATTACCTACATGAAGGTTATAGTGGGACCAGCCCAAGGCAATTGCATGATAGCCTGTGAGGAAGATTTTGTTATTGTATATTTCTTCATCTTTAGTGCTTACGTTTGAGTGGGGCTGAATGGCGAAAGCGTTGGTAGACCACGAATCTACATAGACTTCATTTTCGAATATTTTTTGAGCCTGTGATAGGCCGTTTTGTCTTGTTCGCTTAACTAAGTTGAAGTAGATTTTATAGTTATTGTCTTTAGCAGAATTGGCTACGCTGTCTTTAAGATAAATAGACCGCCCTCCTGAAGCGCCATGCCTGTTAGTGATTTCCCAGCCCTTATCGAAAAACACATTATGATGTAGCTTATATTCGCCGTCTGGGTTGGTCAAATACATCCCAAACAATTGCGCGCCATGATAAGAAATTGAGATGCCAGCAATTTCTACGTCACTAACATCACTAAGATAAATAGGGTTTAGACCACCGGCGCGATCTTTACTTTTATTGTTGCCGTCACCCTCTTCAATTCTACCATTAAATATTCTTAAGCCCTGGCTTAGAGTGAAGTGTCGTCCTCGAATCCCACTATGGGCGGAGTCGAGCGAAGAAGGGTCTATAGTCTCGTGATGGCTTTTTGCGTAGGTTATGGTGTAGCCATTTAAATCGACAGTGATATTGTTTGCTTGGATATCTAAGGCTGTTCCATCAGCGTCAATATCTCCAGTTAAAATATAGGTAGAGTTAGGGATATCCAAACTATAGGGGAAAAAGTCACTAGGTGAAATTTCAATGGCACCGAAGGTTTGCTTGGTCGTAAAGGTTTTGTGCTCAGAGGCAATGGCCAAACCCTTTTCATCTTGAACAACCATACGATAATGATAAGTGGTCTCTTCTTTTAGGTCTCTTAAATGAACCACATGATTATAGAAAAAACGCTTTGATAGTTGAGTACTGGATTCAAAGTTTGAAGTCTCACCATATTGCAGCAAGGATTTCCCTGGAAGGTTTGTTGACCATGAAATAGTCGCAGAATTTCGTGATATATGTGACCAAATACCGGCTTTACGTATCTGAATGTCGTCCCCAAACTTTTCGTAGATACCCTTTTCGTTATAAGCCCCGAAATGGCTGAGGGCGAACTGAGTAAATATTCCCATTATGTCTTCTGGACTGGCACCCTGGGCCATATTCCCAAGCGCAGTATTTGACTGAGCTTTGAGTGTCGAACGAGAAGCTGGATCTGAGGGAGTAATTGCTGCCACCGACATAGTATTTTCAATAGGGCCAGTATATGAATTCGGGGAACTAAAAGGAGCGACAGCACTAGTTTCAGCTTGATTTGCGTGGATGCTAAAGGAAACAACGATAACGATAACGAATAGGCTGAATCTTACTATCTTGCACCTTCGCAAAAATGCGCTTCTTACTAAAAGCTTCATAACAATACCTCTCATGAATTTATACTACAAGAATGCTGCCACTTATCAAAGCTGGATAGATAGAAGTGAGCGGGAGCGCCAGGCGGTTTTCACGAGTCAGTACGATCTTCTTGATATCTGGATTCACTAGACAGTGTTCGAGGGCAAGCGGATTGTGAGCAAAGAGGACCTTGAACCTCGCGGACTGAGACCCTGGTTCCGCGGTAGCAAGCTTCAATAAATTCAATCGGATCGCCACCCCTGGCCGCTATGGCTTCTTTGGGCCGCTCCGACCGATTGCGATTTTCAAGATGGCAGAAGGGTTGAAAAGCTCATACTGACAGGAAATATAAAGGTGCTTATCAAGAATCCCACATAGGAGATTTTCCCTGTACGGCCACGGCCACGGCAAATGATGACGAATTTTTGCGTGGTACTTTACCTCGACCTTGCTACTTGCGACGAGCAAAGCCAAATCCTCCAAGCCTTGTTACGGAAATTAAGATGCCAATACCTATTTTCAGTAAAACCAACATAGATTCGAAAAATCCCGACTCACGCCAATAAAGTTCATTAATATTAGATACTTACGACAGAATCAAGTGGTCGAATAAGGCACCAAAAGCACTTTCCATTCTTTTGTGTAACGATCAAACTTGCAGTGTCAAGAGGTGGTCTGCAACAACCGCGAGGAAAGATGCCAAATGACTTAAACCCGTGTAAACTCTACCGTAATAGATCTGCGTGACGGGGTGAATCTGATAATTAACCACCGACAATAATAAAGCCTGCCCTAAATTGCACAACAGCAAGTACGACCACCATGGATGAATAACAATTGCACCCTAACTACCTAGCCACTACAAAAGTCGCCATTCTACTAGCCACCATTGCGCTAGCCTTTCAAAAGAGCATCACTGACTTGTTTGGCCAGTGGATACAATTTGATGAAAGCCTCTCCCATGGGCTAATGATCATCGCCATTTTCTTCTATTTACTACTGCAAATATTTAAAACTAACCCACCCATAGTTAAAGTCTCGCTAACCAGCACACTATTGTTAGCGATACTTTCGTTCTGTTGGTACCTGGCTGCCAGCATTAATATTAATTTACTCGAGCAATTACTACTGCCGCCAATAATTTTCAGTGTGATTATGAGTTTATACGGCTGGCGCGTAGCCCTCAAAGCAGCACCTGTTATTGCCTTTCTAATTTTTTCCATCCCAATTTGGGATCACTTAACTCCGCTACTTGTTCAACTCAGTAGCAGCACTGTAATGTGGGCAATTGAAGCGGTAAAAATACCCGCACTTATTTCCGGTAATTCAGTAACCCTGACATCGGGCACTATCGTTATTGCCGATGGTTGCTCTGGCCTTCGTTATTTTGTAGTGGCCTTGTCCCTTGCGAGCTATATAGTTCTGGTATCAAAAACAACCCTCAAACAGAAAATACTGCTAATACTGGCGACTGTAGCACTTAGCCTGTTCGTAAACTGGCTACGAATCTTTATTATTATATTGGTTGCCGAAGCCACCGATATGCAAAGCAGCCTAGTTGCCGACCACGAAACATTTGGCTGGGTTTTGTTTGGGCTTGTTTGCATACCCCTCATTTACTACACCAATCGACTCCCGGTTTCAGACCCCACTGGCTTCAACACACACAATAACACGCACAGGGGTAACACCACGGTAGCTACCGCACTAGTACTAGCGGCATGCCTGCTGGCAATAGCGGTTGGCCCCATTCTTTACTACAGTTCGTCAAACGCTTTAACTGCACCAGTAGTGGGTGATTGGCGAGCTATGGGCTTTCAACAAGCCACCGTAAGCAACACTCAGACCATTCAACTACCCAATAGCAAACTGGTAATTCGTAAAGACCTAACAGTGGATAATAGGGCGGTTACCGGCGTACTTGTATTGAACTGGCAGGCGACAAGTCAAGAAAACCTCGCCCCTTACTGGCCTAGGCCCTACCAGCTTCAAGGCTGGAACTTACTAGAGTCTAACACTATTGAAATTGATGGGGCCCATGCCGTCGTATTACAGCTACAAAGAAAGCATCTTAGCAGCAAGGCCTGTTTGGCGATTCAATACTCAGTCGGTGGCTTCACCAGTACAAATTACAGCATCACAAAATTACTGCAGCTTATGACCAAACTGACCGGCAACAATCAATTTAGTGCAACAGCGGTTATTCTCGACGATCAAACCCAGACCTGTGAAAACGTCGAGGGCACGATTATCAAAGCGCTCGAGGCCATGAAAGAGCATAGAGATAGCCTTATTACTACTACAAACAGCAAGACATAAACTATGTGTGGCATAACCGGGTTTATACGCAAAGTACCACAACAAGCTGATAAGTCGCATTACATACTCAATCAAATGTCAGACCAGCTAGTTCACAGGGGGCCTGATTCCGCAGGCACCTGGGCGAGTGAAGATGGAAAAGTAGCGCTTGCCCACCGCCGCCTTGCTATTTTGGACTTATCCGCCGCGGGCCACCAACCCATGGTCGGCAGCCGCTTTTGCCTCACCTTCAACGGTGAGATATACAACTACAAGGTGATCAAAGCAGAGCTGAAAAAATTGGGTGCACATTTTTCCGGGCACTCCGATACTGAAGCATTACTTCAGTCACTGGAGTTTTGGGGAATAGAAAAAACACTTAACCGACTAGAGGGTATGTTCGCCTTTGCCGCTTACGACTTACGGGATGGAAAATTATATTTAGCCAGGGACAGAATGGGTGAAAAACCTCTTTATTATAGTAAACAGGGCGACCATTTTTTATTCAGTTCTGAATTAAAAACCTTTAAGCAATACCCCAACTGGCAAGCCACTATCGACCAGAAAGCACTGAGCCTATATTTTAAACACAATTGTATCCCTGCACCTTATTGTATTTACCAAGATTCATGGAAGCTAAACCCCGGACATTACCTTACCATTGACCCCAACACTCTAGCCTTTACCGAACACTGCTACTGGTCTGTAGAAAAAACTTTTCTACAGGGTAGCCAAAATCCATTTACTGGCTCTGCTGATGACGCGGCAGAGGCTCTAGATAAGCTATTACGAAATACCATACACGAGCAAATGGTAGCCGATGTACCCTTAGGTAGTTTTCTTTCAGGCGGTATAGACTCGTCGACAGTAACCGCCATAATGCAAAACATTTCAACCAAACCCATAAATACGTACAGTATTGGTTTTGACTTCCATGATTTCAATGAGGCGGAACACGCCAAAACGATAGCCAAGCACCTAGGGACGAGCCACACCGAGTTTTACGTTAGCGAAAAAGAAACACAGGATGTATTACCTCTTTTACCAGAAATTTACGATGAGCCTTTCGCCGACTCTTCCCAGATCCCAACCTATTTAGTGTGTAAACTGGCCAAGCAGCATGTAACAGTAGCGCTATCAGGTGACGGGGGCGACGAGCTTTTTTCAGGATATTCCCGCTATGCGCAAACCCTCAATAACTGGGAAAAAGTAAATAGTACAACCGGCAGAATCCAAAACTTTGCACTACAAAAAGTAGCAAAGCTGCCCACTAACGTGCTCGACAACGTACTCTCGCCGGCTCTCAGCGCTATGGGAAAATACCCTCTTCACGCAGGCCTGAGACTAAAGACAAAAGCCTGGAAGCAACAACAAATCTCACTGACCGATTACTACCGAAGTAACATTGAATTTTGGCCCGATCAATGGCGCCTGCTACAAAATCCAATGCAGGCTGATTATGTAATGAACAATCACGACTACGAAAACATGGGATTATCAAGAATGCGGCTTTTGCAGTTGCTAGACAGTAAAATGTACCTACCCGACGACATACTCACTAAAGTAGACCGAGCTGGCATGGCAGTAAGCCTGGAAACTAGAATCCCCCTGTTAAACCACAACATAGTGGAATTTTCGGCATCGTTACCGGACCATATTAATATTCGAAACGGTAAGGATAAGTGGCCCTTGCAACAAATATTAAGTAAATATGTACCTGTTGAACTTTTTGATCGCCCCAAACAAGGTTTTGCCATTCCGCTGGGAGAGTGGCTTCGAGGGCCACTTAACGCCTGGATGGAAGACCTTCTAAGTGAAGAATCCTTGGCAAAATCAGGTTTTTTCAAGCACCAATCAATTACGCCTATCATCAAGATGCACATGGATGGAGATAGTGATTTCTCTCCCACTCTTTGGAGTCTACTTATGTTTCAATCATGGTTTAGCACACAATAAGAGGATTGACTGCCATGACCGGAACATTCTCAAAAACCTTCTTCGAAGGCACTGTACTTATAAACGGCGCCAACACGACGACAGGATATAACGCAGCTCGCTCACTAAGAGGTTATGGATTCAAAATATACGGGCAGTCTAATGAGGATGGACGACATTCAATTTATGTAAAGTCACGGCTTTGGGAAAAAGTTTTCTTTTCTGACATCTCTGAAGCCAATCTTATTGGTATTTCAGAGGAGCTAATGCACGGCACATCGATAAAATCTCACAAACCCGTACTAATACTGTCGCAGGACCAAGCAGTCGACATAGTATCCCGCATTTCCAAAAATATCGCCCCGCATTTTTCGTTCCAACTACCCTCTCGAGAAATCACAAATGTCCTGTTAGATAAGGCCATGTATTCACAGTGGGCTTCTGAAAATGGTGTATTAATTCCAAGAACAGTACATACTAAAACCAAAAAAGAAGTAGGTCATGCACTCGATTCTCTGACCTACCCTCTTGTTATAAAACCCCTTTATAGAGCAGATAGCTGGGATAAAAAATTCCCCAATGACAAGTTACTTAAGATGGAATGCCAGCCAAAGAGCATAGAAGCACTTTCGAGTACATTGGACTTGAATACCGAGCTGGTTATACAAGAGTGGATTCCCGGCGAAGACAGTGACGTCTACTTTTTACTCGCGCATTTCGGTAATGAGAAAACTACGTCCATAGGCGGGAGAAAAATATTCCAATGGCCGATAAAGTCGGGGTCAACGTCTATGTGCAGAACATTCAATGACGGCAAGATGGAAGAACTGGGCCTAGAGGCACTAAAACTCGCCAATCCAAAGGGACTTTGTTCTATTGAATTTAAAAGGAACCGCGAAAATGGCATGTATTACGTTACTGAACCCACGGTGGGCCGAAACGACTATCAATCATTTTTGGGCACAGCAGCGGGCTGCAACCTCACTCTTTTCTACACACTCGACTGCCTAGGCTACAACTATCTAGCGCCAGATACCACAAATAATGCCATATGGATCGATGAAATAAACTGCATTCGATCAATAAGAGCTTCCATCCCCCTGAGTAGCTTCACTTCTACTATTTCAGGGCTGAAAAATGTAACGCTGTCTTTTGCCAATTTCTCCCTATTCGAACCCAAAATTATATTCCGCCTATGCCTGAATATTCTCTATGGGAAATTCAGACGATTAATAACGCTCGCCAATAATTAGGGCATAGAAATGCTTAACGAAAACCAGCCTGACGACGAGTGTTATTCGATAGTAAAATTGACTGAAAGGCAATTTTACGAAATGCAACAGGAATGGAATGAACTTCTTGAAAATTCCGCAGCAAATACACTCTTTCTGACATGGGAGTGGCAGTCACTGTGGTGGAAGACATGGGCAAAAATCTTTTCACTCTCCCTTAACATTATAACTATCCGAAACAGAAATAATGTATTGCTTGGGATTGCACCACTATATAGCCATAATTGTTATATCGCGAAAGTCATCCCGTGCAAGCAGCTCCAATTTATTGGAAATAGCTCAAAAATAGGGACCTCGGTCCGCAGCGAGTTTCTCGATTTTATTGTACATCATGACGACAGTCAAAAAATAATAAAAGCAATTCTCGCCGCGATCGATAATGATTACTCTTGGGACAAAATAATTTTTGCCGACATGATCACTAAATCGGAAACTTTCGCTGCAATTTCAAGCAGGAACGCATTTAAAAGAAAGACTTACAATCGATCAATTTTAAAGGATACAGGAATAAGAATTGGCACCACTGAAAAATTGAGCACGTATGTCGAGGCACTAAGTAAAAGTGTCCGCCGCAGCTATTTTTCTAGAAGAAATCGGATAAGTGCCAGTAGTGAATTAAGCACCCAAACAAATCGAGAAAGCTCTGAATCTTCTTTGGCGCTACTAAACTCATTCCATGTGCTGCGGTGGGGAACGCCATGCTTTGATGCACTGGCATGTGAATTTCATCGGCAGTTATGCTCGATCAATCCTACGACTATTAGCCGGGATTTCTCTACCGTAACAATTGATAGTGACTACACATCAATTATTTACAATATTGATTACAACCGCACACGTTACAACCTACAACTGGGTTTTAAACCTACAAATGACAAAAAGGTATCGACAGGCCATATACAACTTGGATACAGTTTAGAAGACTCGTTCGCTGCCAACACAGTGGACAAGTTTGATTTGTTGGCGGGCAATGGAAAAAATACATTCTATAAGGAAAAATTAAACGGCGAAGCTTACAGGCTTTTTACCATAGAAATAGTAAGTCATCGTCTGTTAAGGCTACTGTACAAAATTAATGACTCGATATACCGTAAGCGAATACTGCCGCTCTGATTCGAATAGGAAACTGGGGTTGGCGCACTTAACACCCATTTTTTCACGCTCACTTCTGAACAGGAAAATACTTATATCACTAGACTACACAAGGGCAGCACAAGAAGTGCACGCTGTAACCTCCCCCATCTGAATCAATATATGCTATATTTGAGAGGATAGCCTTGGCTGATACTATTAGAAATAGAATTCCTCGTGCGCCGAAACACAAATACTGTTAGGCCCTTTGTAGCAGTAGAGACAACACTTTCTAGAAACCGAGGGGTTTCGAAGCGTTGACGAAATTAAGCCATAATGCACTTCGGAATTGAGACTGTGAAATAGAACTAAAAAAAGTAAAATTACGCGGGAGAAAATGATGCCAATATACCTACGCAAGCTACTATCCAGGTTCGTTCGCTTTGATATTGATGCCTATTTTTGGTTCCGAAGGGACATCACTAACTTAGTCGAGACTGCAAAAATCCCTATCGATCTTCAACAAGATGGTTGGCATATTCGAGAAGTCGACCTAGAATGTAAAGCTGACATCCAAATGCTGACACAACTATGGTTAATAGCATTTCCGAGTTATCGCCACGAAAGCCGAGTTCACAAAGAGCTTGAGCGGGCCAATAAAAATGGAGAAAGATGCTGGGTTACGGCCAATAAGATAGAGTTTGGAGCAATGACATGGACAGGCTTCAGTGATAACTTCATGTTTAGTACGATAGGTGCATGTATAAAAAAGAGCTGTGAAATGGTGGATATTAGTGAAGCATATGTTGGCTACAGAAGTTATGTTCTCCCCAAATTGCGAGGGTATAAATTAACGGCAACGATGAGCCAGAGTAAAGTAATCGCCGCCCAGAAAGCTGGCTGTAAAACCAAGCATGCTTTTGTAGGGGTAAAGAATTTCGCATCCGTTCACAACTCTTTAATCCAAGATGACGAGTATAAATTGTATTACCATGTAACAATTGAAATACTGTCGCATAAATGGCACATCTTCCCGAACCTTTCGAAAGAATCGTGGACACCTTGCGGTAAGAACAAAATCAAATAGACTGATTACTAATGTTTTTGAGGATCAAAGCGATGCATGCCTTCTAGCTTAACTGGAATGAAAAATATTTGCTGCTTGGTATTACTATGCTTCACTAAAAAATTTATTGTTTGTGAACTTTCACCGCCCCTTAAAGAAAGCAGTGACAGCCATCTTGAAGAACGCGCAGATTTCAACACAAGCTAAACCACACATTATTTTGGACAGTGCTAACCGGCAACCATATACACTCCGACAAACAGGGTAAAGGCGGACGGAAACCGGGTTCATTTTTAGGCGTGACTAATACTATACGTCACTGTATTTTTTTATGCCTGCGATATTCTTCTTACGCAGCATCTGAAGTACGATTTGTTTTTCTGATGATGTCAGCGTAATTGTATATAGTATAACTGCGCTTATCAGGCTGAACATGATGAAAACAAATATTATGGATGTGAAGTCCTGAATACTAAAGTAAATTTTGTATATTATTGATAATATTGGCAGAAGAGTCAATATGGCCGCATTTCTAAAGATGCACTCTTTCATGTAGGCTGCTGGTTCAATAGCAACTAACCGCAACGAATGTCTAAGAAATATTGGTGTAAAAATCATTGCTATAGCAATTTTCGCATAAACAGCCCCGGTAATTCCAACTTCTCCAACGAGCACGTAGCTTCCTACAAACACAGCAACTGCTGATACGGGCCGTAATCGGGCGAATATACCGTGCTGATTTAAAGCTGTCGCTAACTTGACCCCCACAGGGTTAATTCGCTCAAGTAATATAGAAAATGAAAACAATAACACTAGCCATTGAACTTCTGACTTCTTAAATTGGGAATCCAGCCAAATATCAATAAAATCCGCACCAAACATCACTACAAAAGTTGTCGCAGTAAATAAAAACCAAACAAATATTTTGCTAAAAAAGAGAAAACTATTGGCTAAGTTAGCCCTCTCATTATCCAAACTTAATTCTGTAAAGTAGGGCAGTAACGTGCTATTCGCCGAATCGATAAAGTTTGAAATATAACCGGTTATAGAAAGTGTAACACTGTACAAAGGAATAGCTGCGGGTGTAAGGAGAATGCCGATTAAAAACGCACCGGAAGCTTGCCCAATGGCTAGGCCTAACCCATTTAGGAGCGATTTACTACCAAATTTGAACAGGGTAATAAAAACATCGAACGAGGGCATTCTTAAAGGGTTGATCGGTGGATGGCTAGTCCAAAGTAAAGCATTAAATAAGACGACTCGTCCAATTTCAGCTACTACAGTTGCTTGTATTAACAAAATTAACGCATTTTCTTCATCGATATTAAGATACAAATAGGCCGCCAGTATAATCTTGATAACTAGTTTAGCTAGATTTTTAGCAACATAGAACTGTTTCCCCTCAAGCGCGCCTTCCGCAGTATTGCGAATGAAAGAAAGAAATACCGAACAGCCAACAAAAATGAGGAAAGTTTTATATGTCCCGTCGTCAAAATTGCTTGCAGATAAAGATTCTGGTGAATAACCAGACCAAAACCAAAAGAACCCCAGCAGTGATACGCCCACAAGACTCATATACGCCATTGCAGTAGCAAAAAGCTGGTTAGTTTCTTCATGTCTATTTTGTTTGTTAAGTAAGGAGACGTGACGAGTAACTGACGACCTTAAGCCTAAATCTAATAGCCCCATATAGCCAACGAGAGAGGTTACCATCGCCCAAATACCGTAATCATGAACACCCAGAAACCTCAAATAGAGTGGCGTCATAATTAGGGTAATAACTATAGTGGCTAGCAAATCAGCTATATTTGATGCCGAGTTAACAAATACTTTTACGTTCAATTACCTACTCTTTTACGCATGGTTAAATTGATATATATACAATATGACGTGGTCCAGCTTTTCTTTACAACCCAGTTAAGCGGCTTTCTTCATTTCAGCCATCTGAGCTTCATATTGATTCGGGCTTGTGTAGCCCAGATATGAATGCAGTCGGTAGCTGTTGTA
>Ga0105356_10004166_pt1 | contig 13999 bp, 14 predicted proteins | sample GOMGulsemesocosm_3_FD_83502 | JGI IMG/M metagenome (GOLD analysis project Ga0105356, IMG submission 83502) | Methane-oxidizing microbial communities from mesocosms in the Gulf of Mexico - GOM9D Gulf of Mexico | ecosystem: Environmental > Aquatic > Marine > Cold seeps | place: Gulf of Mexico...
AATCTTTTCCTTGAAAACTAGCAATAGATGGTGCTTTTTTTCCAGCAATTGAATCACCTGAAATAGGCGCAAAATTTAATGTTGAATTTCCTGTGGCTATATTTGGAATTCCATTCGAATCTAATACTGCAAAATTTAAAGTTCCAGAAACTGGATCTTCCTCTGGAAACATATCTAATTGTAAATCTAGTAATGAAACAACATTATTCATTGTTGGAACATATTTTGGTGGTGATACAGCCACCCAACCTCTTTGCGTTGGTATATTATTCGTATTCAACTCTCTTTCTATCGGAGTAATACCTCCAACACTTATAGTAACCGATGCATTGATACTTCCGCCAGAAGTATCATCGTACCATCCTGGATTGTTAAAATATGAGTTTCCATTTGAAGTTGGATTCGTATTTTTAACCTTTTTACCATTTATTTCCAATTCCCCAACACCTTTTTGCAAAATAATAGGAGGTTCAATTAAACAACCAGCATCGCCTTTTCCTCCTACAACGATTAGTCTTCCAGCTTCATCCGTTTCTAACCTTCCTAAGGATACTTCTTTAGAAGTATATTTAACGGTAGTCATACCTGTTGCTCCTTTTTCAATTAAACTTTTAGGGATTTTAGCTTCACCTGCTACACCATTTTCTCCTACGATACCATCAAAAATTTTACCTTTGTCTAAATGAACAGCACCTGGGTTAGTCTGAGTTTTAGCCCCTTTTCTATTCAATCCAGAAATCGTTCTCTTTCCTGGATCAATAATTAAACTTGTTCTTGAATTAGGGTCTGTTTTGTGTACGTTTGGTAAAACCCCTGGGTTTCTATATTGGTCTGGGTCGAACCCAAATTTCCCTTGAAACGCATAATTTGCTGCTTTCAAGTTTCGCATATGAACATCCCATTCTAAAAAGATCCCATTTGCTGGATCATGTGTTATTTCCATTACAACATTATCTTCGGCATCATAACCGTACACTCTAAAACGAGATGCTTGTGGTTTTAACAATCCATTTGCATCTTTATATTTTTTTCCTAAATTTGGAACATTACCAGGAAATTCTGGCCCAATAAAATATTCTGGACTATTTCCTACTCTGGCTGTTCCAATTCCTGGATATACTTTTATATGTGTTACTTTATTTATTGACATAACTTGTGATTTAAATTTAAAAAAATTACTGTCCTTCCTTTAACAAAGGTTCATTAATGAAATCTGGTATACCACCAAAAGGGGCATCGTTGGTAATAAAGCTAAAATCTGCTCCTTGAGCATTTCCATGACAACCTTTACAACCACCTTGAACAAATTTCTTTTTACCTTGATATACATTAATAGAAGTTGGATTAAATGTTCCGTTATCATTATCTAAACTTCCAGAAAAATCACGTAACGTTTGATTGGTTTCTGTGACAATATTTGATAAAAAATAATCCGTTGTATTGGCATTATCTTGTGGGTGTCCTTGTACCCCTATCAATTTGTAATATTGCCAGACAGAATTTGCATTAAGTCCTTTTATTTGACTATGCACATCTGTGTTCACTGTTTCTGTATCATCCATAATAGGATTTGCTCTGTACGCATATTGCTTTTTTGGATTTACACTTGGATTGCTATTTCTATTATAATAAAACAACGTATTCTTAGGTTCAATTGAAGCACTTAAATTATCTACTTGCTCAAAAGTTGCAAATACATAACTAGGAAAATTCACTGTTTTATGTATAATATGTAGGCCCACCAAACCATAAGGCAAAGTTGTTGCTGTTGGGGTTGCAGGTATGATATCATAATAAGTTTTTGTATCAGTTGAAGGGTTATTCGGTTTACCCTGTCTATAATAAATTATTGGAGCTGTTAAATACCTTCCTGTATTATACTCTTTTAAAGTCAGCTGTCTCCATGTTGCTTTTACTTCTATAGATCCTTCTGTCCCTCCATCTTTACCAAAAGGAAAACTAAGCATATTCGAATCTGGAGTTGGATAGACAGCTCCATAGGGTTTCTTAGTAATAATATTTTTTGTATAACTAATTTTATTTGTTCTAGTAATGCTATCATATAAAAGGTTCCTTTTTATATAATTAAACATGTCCTCATTACCTTTTGCTTCATAGATCATTCTTCTAGGTGCTCCTGGTAATGCACTTGCTGCTCCTGCATTTTTAAAATCTTCTGCTCCAGGAGATTTTGGATCTCCATCAACAAACACTGTACATAAATTAAGTTCAGATGTCTCATCAAGGTTATTAAAAATGGTTGTTACCATATTTAAAGGTTTTGTTTCTGTAGAGTTTAAACTTGTTATCGAACTTTGACCATCTACTTCATAAAAGTATTGGGGAGCACTGTTAAAATTTTGATTGAACTTCGCAGTGTCTTTAGGATACATCTCTACTCTATGTTTATAAGTTTGCCAAACTAATTGTCCTTTTTTATCTGGTGATAAAAAATCCAATACATTTTTCGATGCATTTGGCTTTCCACGTGTATGGCTTATGGTATTATAATTCGATGGCCAATTCAAAGCTATAAATTCTTGCCAAGCGAAACGCGATAAAGCGACTTGAGAACTATCAATTACATCGTGAGGAACTTTGTATGCATCATCTGGAAAAAAATTAAATGATTCATATGTTGATTTTTTTTCATTTGGATTGGTTTTTGCTTTTTTCCAGCTACTAAAAATTAATAAGACTGTACATACTGCTATTCCTATAAAAAGGAATTTAGACCAGGTAGTTTCAAGTTTCGAGGATTTTTTTCTCATGATTATTTGATTGGTTTTTATGAATAAATTCAAAACTAATCCTTAAGAACACCTTGTAAAAGAGTAATAATACCCGAATCATAATTCAGTAGTTTTACCCATAAGTTTTTTTCTGTTTTTTTATATTTTTGAAAATATCCTTGTTTAAAAATTTCACTAAAATAATCATGAAAAAAAAATGTCTTCAGCAAATATAAAAATAGGAGTTATTGGTGGTGGACCTGCAGGTATTGCAGCAGCAATCAAACTAAAACAATACAATTTTGAAGTTCTTTTGTTTGAAGCAAGTACTCATGACCAAATTACTATTGGAGAACATTTAGCGGCTGAGGCGATTCACGAATTTAAGAAATTGGAAATTCCTGAACGTATTTTAAAAAGAAATAGCATTCCGTGTTCTGAAGTTCAAAATGCTTGGGGACATACAGACATACATCATAACGAATCAATTTTCAACCCATTTGGAGCTGGATATATTCTTTCTCGTCCTGATTTTGATGCTGACGTATTCAACTACTGTTCTGAAATTGGCGTTGACACTAAATTAGGAAGTAGAATCTCAAAAATAGAAACGACAGAAACTGGTTGGAATTTACATTGTAATAATGATGTTATACCTGTAAATTTCGTTATTGATGCTAGTGGTCGGAATAGTAAATTCAATTTTAAAACATCAATAAAAAAAGACAATCAGCCTCAATTGATTGGTATTACAAAACACTTAGAACTAAATGTAATCACAACAATAAGGAGTAGTCATTTACTAGTAGAAGCTACAAAAAACGGTTGGTGGTACACCGTTCAAATAGCCTCGGGTACGGTTATTAGTACTTTTATGACCAATGCCAATTTACTTAAAGCATCTAATATTTCACCTTCAGAATTTTGGGACTTACAACTTGCAGATAGCATGCATACCAAAGCGAGACTCACTACTTTTGAAACACCTAATAAAACGTTTATCAAATCAGCACATTCTCACATTGCGCCCCATTTATCTGGCAACCATTGGTTGAAAGTTGGAGACGCTGCACAAAGTTTTGACCCGCTCTCATCTGCAGGGATTTTAAAAGGATTAAAAATGGGACAACAGGCAGCTGATGCTTTTTATAAGTATGCAAATGGAGACTCTAATGCATTTAAATTTTACGAAGCAGAAATTAAAAACCAGCATCAAGAATATAAAGAATTGAAAGCTGAATATTATGCAAAAGAATCTCGATGGATGCAGCATCCTTTTTGGTATGAGAGAAACCTTCAATTAAAAACAATTGAACATTTTACCATTACACCTCAAAGTGAATTGAAAGTCTCTTCTGTCGTTTCTGATAACAAAATTTCCTTTTTACAACAACAATTGCCAGAAATAAACCTTAACATACTGATACAATGTTTAAAGCAAAACACAACAGTTAAAGATGCCATTCGCTTGTATTTGCAGAAAATAAAAGCAACTCGAATGAGTCCTTGGCTACTACATGCTCTTGAGAGTTTAAAAATTATAGGTATTCTTTCTACAGAAGCTAAAAAAGTAGAAATCAACTAGAAGCTTCCATTAAATTATCCTTAATTTTGTCTTCAATATATTTTTATTTTTATGTTAGGATTACAGTTCGAAACCGAAACTTCTTGGGCCGAAATTGCGAAAGACAATTTAAAGCAAATATTAACTGATCATGCTTTTTTAGAACAAAAAGCAGCATCAAATGCAGTGTCTATCATCATCAATTATTCTGAAGAGACCAAGTTGGTACAAGCAATGAGCGAAATTGCTATTGAAGAAATGCAACATTTTAAAATGGTGCACGATTTTATGGTAAAACGCGGAATGGTTTTGGGAAGAGAACAAAAGAATGATTACGCGATCAGGTTGCAAAAATTCTTTAAAAAAACGGGTGATAGAACGGAAGCATTAATTCATCGTTTATTAATTGCTGCTTTAATTGAAGCAAGAAGTTGTGAGCGTTTTAAAGTGTTCTCTGAAAATATGGAAGACGAAGAATTGTCTAAATTTTACAAAGATTTAATGATTTCTGAAGCGAATCATTATACGACATTTTTAGGTTTTGCTCGCCAGTATCAAGACAGAGAACTTGTAGACCAGCAATGGAATGCATTGCTCGCTTTTGAAGCTGAGATGATGCGAAATCGTGGAACTGAAGCTAAAGTTCATGGATAGATAATAGATAGTAGATAAAATATAAATTCAATTTAATGTTTTCTAAAGAAGAAGCTGCGCAAATGCGTAAAGAATTTTGGACCAGTTTTGGAAAATCTTTCCCTAGAAAATGGTTGTTATACAATACAAAAATTAAAGGTTTTGCTTTTAAATTCCAGGCAGATAGAAAAAAGGCTTCTGTGTGTTTAGATATTGAGCATGTAGATGAAGTTGCAAATGAATTGTTATACGATCAAATGTTGTCTTTACGCGCTTTACTAGAAACTGAAATCCCTGAAATTATTTTTGACGCTGAGTACGAACTAGAAAGCAGAAAAATTATCAAGAGAATTTACATTCCGTTCGACAAAAAATTTAGCATTCATAATAAAAATACCTGGAGAAATTGTTACGAATTCTACATAGAAAATATGGAGAAACTTGAACTGTTCTTTTACGAATACGAAGATTTCATCAAGCAAGCAATAAATTAACTGCACCTACAAATCAACACTGAAAGCCTAACCTGCAAGAGAAGGCCAACTCCTACTTTATAAACTGAATACTCATTGGGTAACTTGGCGATTCATTATTGCTCGCTTTTACAGCATTTATAATTGGAAAAATCAGATAGAAAATTCCGATTACTATAAACCCAATAATACCGAGTCCAAATATTAATACTGCCGGAATACAGATTAACAAATAGATAAACATAGAAATTCTAAAGTTCAGAATTGCTTTTCCATGTTCGTTCATTCCATATATTTCATCTCTTTTAACAAGCCATAAAACCAACGGAACAATAAATCCGCCAATTCCAGAAACAAAATCTAACAACTGACTTAAATGGGTTAATACGAGCAATTGTTTGTTTTCTTTCATCTTCTTAAAATTTAGTGTTCTATTATATGTCTACAAAAAATACTTTTTGTTACAAATTATCTATTTTTCAAACTAATTTAACTGCGTATATTTGCAGTATGATTCAAAACGATACTATTATTGCTTTAGCAACACCTTCTGGTGTTGGGGCTATTTCTGTGATTCGTCTTTCTGGTGAGAAAGCGATTGAAATTGCAGATGCTTTTTTTACATCGGTAACAAAGAAAAAGTCACTTTGCGATCAGAAAACGCATACCATTCATTTGGGGCATATTGTAAAAAATGACGTGATTTTAGATGAAGTCTTGGTTTCTGTTTTTAAAAACCCTAGATCGTATACAGGCGAAAACGTGGTAGAAATTTCCTGTCATGGTTCTGTATTTATTCAGCAAGAAATCATTCAGTTATTCTTACAGAACGGCTGTAGAATGGCGGACAATGGCGAGTTTACCATGCGTGCTTTCTTAAACGGAAAAATGGACTTGAGTCAGGCAGAAGCGGTAGCCGATGTGATTGCTTCCAACTCGGCTGCTTCACACCAAATGGCGGTTCAGCAAATGCGTGGCGGAATTACCAATGAATTAAAAGAGTTAAGAGTACAACTCTTAGATTTTGCAGCGTTGATAGAATTAGAATTGGATTTTTCTGGTGAAGATGTTGAATTTGCAGACAGAACAAAATTTAAAGAATTGGTAGCTAAAATCACATTTGTTTTAAAACGCTTAATCGATTCATTTGCTTTCGGTAATGCCATGAAGAATGGAATTCCGGTTGCCATAATTGGAGAACCAAATGTTGGGAAATCAACCTTATTAAATACCTTATTGAACGAAGAAAAAGCCATTGTTTCTGATATTGCGGGTACTACAAGAGATGCCATTGAAGACGAACTGATTATTGATGGTGTTGCATTTCGCTTTATAGATACTGCCGGAATTAGAGAAACTCAGGATGTTGTGGAGAATATCGGGATTAAAAAAGCCTATGAAAAAGCAGAAAATGCACAGTTGATTATCTTCCTAATTGATTCGAATAAATTTGCACATTCTAGTGAGGTCTTTTTAACAGAAATTGAAACGATAAAAGAACGTTTTCCTAACAAACGCTTGTTGGTAATCGCTAATAAAATTGATACGTTATCTTGTCATGATCAATCTATCTTAGAATCAGAAATAGAGCACTTAATTTTATTATCTGCGAAACAAAAGATTGGAATAGATGCTTTAAAAAACGTATTAACCTCTTTGGTAAATACAGGTGCATTGAGTAATAATGAAACTATTGTGACCAATTCTCGCCATTTTGAAGCCTTGAACAATGCCCTAACAGCAATTACTTCTGTACAACAGGGAATTGATTTAGAAATTTCTACGGATTTATTTTCTATTGATATTAGAGAATGTTTGCGTCATTTAGGAAACATTACTGGAGAATATGATGTTGACAAGGATATTTTAGGTCATATTTTCGGAAATTTCTGTATCGGGAAGTAATAAAGGAAAACATAGGAAGCTAAAAGAAACTAAAACCTGACTATCAACTGTTTAATTGATATTATTAAGTTTTTTCTTTCTTTTGATTGGCTTATTTTACTACATTTATGGAATCTAAAATCCACCTCATTTAATTACTTTATCAACAGGTGGAATAAATTCCATCTCTAATGAAAATTACTTTAAAAAAGAAAAAACTCAATACTGGTAAATATAGTCTTTTCATTGAATACTATAAAGGAACAATTCTCGATGAAAATGGTAAAACAAAACATAACCGAGAATTTGAATATTTGAAAGAATATTTAATAATTGATCCTAAATCAAAAAAAGAAAAAGACAGTAATAAAGAAACTCTTGAACTTGCTGAAAAAATACTTTCCATAAGGCAAGCTGATTATTATCAAGGTAAGTTTAAAATTCAGAACGGAAATAAAAGTAAACATAGTTTTCTTCAGTTTTACATATTAAAAAAAGAAGAGCGCTATCAATCAAAAAATAATTATGACAACTGGGAAGCAGCACAGAAGCATATAGAAAAATTTTGTACTCCAAACACAACATTTAATGACGTTAATATTGATTTCATTAAAGACTTTCAAAAATTCCTACACACAGAAGCTAAAGCAAAATCTGGCGCTCTTCTTGCTCAAAACACAAAGCATACTTATTACAATAAATTTAAAGCGTGCTTAAATGCTGCTTTTGAAGAAGGGTATCTTAATGAAAATATTGTGAGCAAGGTGAAAAGTATTCCCATGGGCGAAACTCATAGAGAGTACCTCTCTATAGATGAACTTCAAGCTCTATCTAAAACCAATTGTAAAATTCCAGTACTAAAATCAGCTTTCATTTTTAGCTGTTTATCAGGTATTCGCTGGTCAGATATCAATAAAATGACATGGAGTGAAATAAGAGATGAAGGAAAAGGTCTAGATGGAAAAGATGTTCATAGAATAGTTTTTTCTCAACAGAAAACTAATGGAGTTGAATATTTATACTTATCTAAACAAGCCAGAGGATTGTTAGGAGATAGAAAAGAAGAAAACGAAAGAGTATTTATCAACCTTCATTATAGTGCCCAGATGAACTTAATTCTATTACGATGGTGCATGTATGCTGGAATTACAAAACACATTACCTTTCATAGCGCTAGGCATACGAACGCGGTTTTATTGTTGGAGAATGGAGCAGACATATATACGGTATCTAAAAGATTAGGTCACAAAGAAATAAGAACCACAGAGATATACGCCAAGATCATTGATAAAAAAATGAAAGAAGCAGCAACGTTAATCCCTGAATTAGATCTTTAATAGCAATGAATTATATAAAAATTTTTAGTCAAATAATAGTAAGCATTGGTTTTTTAATTTTCTTTTTCCCTCTTCTTAAGAAATATCATATTATAATAATTCAGTATGTGTTTAGTGTAAAATATGAATGGAATAAAAAAATAGACAAACCCAGAATCTTCTTTTTTATAATATTAACACCAATATTTTATTTTAACTCCCTTATTCTTATTGAATATTCAGTTTTTCTAGATTTCTTTATTTTAAGCAACTCACTTGATTATTTAAAACTAACTATTTATCTGCTTTCCTTAATAGTATTTGTTTTGATAGTTTTAGTGTCTAAATATATTTGGTCTAAAAATTTTGAAGTCAAATTATTGCCAAAAATCATAGGAAAAGTAAAAATTTTCAATGAGGTTAAACATCAAATCAAAATAGATGATAAGAAATTAGATTTCATCTATTTTAAGCTTAAACAATACGATTTAATTCATCTGGAAACATTATTGATTGACTTTAAAACAGCTATTACATTTATAGAAAACGAAGATATAGCTGTAATTTTCAATATGAATGGACCAGACTTTAAATGTTTTTATGAACTTTTAGACGATCATAATACTAATAAAAAACTTGAATTTTCATCTTTTTTAATAAATAATAAAATGATAGTTAAAGCAAATGGGAAAAATTATATTTACGCAACACTAAAAGACTCGAAATACAATTCTTCAAAAAACAATAAAATTCTCAAAGATATCTTTAAGTTTAAAAGTACTGATTATTAATTTTTTATACTGCTTGGTCAGTATATCTCCAATTTAGCATATAAAAATTAACGATTTTTGTTCTCGAATTCATACTAAAAGAAAACAAAAGCGCTTTTGTTCATTAATAATCTTAAAAATAAAATAAGATGATGAACATTTTACAAATAGATGAAAAATTAGATAAATTGTTAAAGCTGTTTCTCACAAGAAAAAAAGTTCTAACTTTTGAAGAAGCATGTGAATATACTTCATTTTCTTCTAGCTACATGTATAAATTGACTTCTGGAAAAAAAATCCCACATAGTTGTCCTAATGGGAAAATTATATTCTTTGATAAAGAAAAACTTGATTCCTGGTTACTTCAAAACGAAAGAAAATCTACACATGAGTTAGATTCAAAAGCTCTTACATATACACATAAAAATAAAAGATAATCATAGAGTTATGGTTTTCTAAAATTTTTAGAGCATCACCTTAAGTATCCAATTAATCATCAATTAATTCCATATTAAAATGAATAATATTAGAAAAAATTTCACAATAACCCCTAATGAATTAATTAACGATAACAAAATTACTGATCGTGCGAGGTTCTTATTTGTTTATATGCGCTCAAAACCAGATGAATGGGTTTTTTATAATTATTATCTATCAAAAGCCTTAGGTTATTCTTTAGATACTTTGAGAAAGTACTTAACTGAACTAGTTGATTCCGGCTGGATACTTAAAGAAAGGCAAAAAAGATTATCTGGGAAATTCACAGCAAACACCTATGTGTTAAATTCTGAACCGAAAATAGCTTTACCGTATCGGAAAAATACTGGTACGGAAATATACCGCAACGGGAAAAACCAGACACTTAGTAATAAAGAGTTTAAAAATACTGAAAAGAAAAAAAGAAAGAATTTAATTCTTTAAAGAAAAAGAAATTTATAAAACCACTAATATACCCACCATGCGCAAAATTCTTCAAAAAATAATCTTTGAAAAAAGAAAAAAAATTGCGTTAAAAGAAAGAATTATTATGACAAATCAATTAAAAAATCTTTTTAATACTCAAGCAAAAGAATATTATAATTTAAATAATAGAACATTTATAATAGATCAAAACAATAAAAAATTTCTAAATGTTTTTTGCAAATATTTTGCACAAGACCCAACTTTTGAAACAGAACATAATGGCGAACTAGATAAGGGATTATTTGTTTTTGGGAGTAATGGAACTGGGAAAACTTCAAGCTTTGAAATCATTCAAAGGATTTCAAAAATATATTCCATCAATCAAATATGGACACCAATCATTTCTACCCAAAACGTTGTTGAACAATTCAACCTTTCAGTAAGTAATAAAAAAGATGATGTTATTAAATATTATTCAAAAGGCAAATACATGTTTGATGATTTGGGTTCAGAAATTAAAGCTTCAAATTACGGAAAAGAAGATATTTTCTCAAGAATCCTAGAACTAAGGTATAATGAGTTTATTAAAAAAGGAACTAAGACATATATAACTTCAAATTTAAGTTTTGAAGATATTAAAGAGAGGTATGGAGTTAGAGTTTATGATCGCTGTTATCAAATGTTCAATCAACTTGAATTAAATGGTAAAAGTAGAAGGTTTTGATTTTATTTTAAGTTTTAGAATAAATATAATGTTCATTTTTTTAATAAAAACAAAAGAATTTACCACAATAAATACAAGAATTAAAATGACTCAATTTTGAAGTTATGAGTGATTAGCCAGGTGTGGTTTTAGTTGCCACTCTGTGCACACTAAAACCGATGGTAGTATAAGTATAGTATAATTAAAAAAACAATTTTGACAAACAAAAAAAGAATCGTCGCATACTTAGACCAAATTGACAAAGAGCTTCTCGAAAACAGATGTAAACTCCTAAAACTTAGCGTTTCATTTTTCACAGCCAATTGCATTTTAGAAAAACTAGGAAAACCAATTTTAGAAATTAAGCCAATTAATGATACCACCAAAGAATACACATTACAACTTTTCAAAATCGGAAATAACTTAAATCAGCTTGCAAGAAAATTAAATTCCGGAGCAAAGTTTATGATTGCAGATCAACAAGCCGTTTTGGAAAATATAAAAAAACTAAATACTCAGATTTTAGAAATTCAATCAAAAATATAACCTTATGGATGAGAAAATAATTTTTAGCCTAATGCAAAATGTTTCTGATCAGTTATCAGAAATAATTTTAGATATTAAAGAAATAAAAAAGACTAAAACGCACAAAACAGAGGAAGTGGTTAATCATGAATCTATGTCAGCTGACGTAAATCAATTTAACTATTTTCAATACAAAAAATCTTTAAATATTATAAGTGAGCAGAAAAGACAAATTGAAAATATAGAAACGACAATTGAAAACACAAATCATTATTCCGTTTTCGGAAAAGATTCTTCTATAACTTCAAAAGGACTTTTATTAATCATATTTCTATTGTTAATCTTTTCAAACGGTATTAAACATATACCAATTTATTTGAATGAACATAGTCAAATCAAAAAAGAGCGAGATGAATTCAAACAAGTCTATGATTTTTTATACCTGTATCATTTCGAGGAAAAAGATGACTATAGTATTACACTATCTGATTTATTAAAGCACTCAAAAAGTAAAAAACCTGTATTTATAAAAAAACTAAAATCTTTAAGGAAAAAACATGACAAAGGCCTAAAAGAGAAAAAGCTCAAAGAACAGTTAAAGGCGATAGAAAATGTTGATTAATTTTATGACCATTGGGCACTCAAAATCGCTCTTATCCTACTGTGAAAAAGGTGGAGAGATTATCCACTCAAATAAATCTTTAGGTGACTCTGATCAAATTTATCTTCAGATGAAACAGCAAGAAGCATTAAATACCAAGTGCATGAAAAAAACTTTTCATGCGAGCCTTAGGATTGCTCCAGAAGACAAAGGAAAATTATCTATTCAAGATTGGATTGATATTTCTGAAAGATTCGCTAAGAAAATTGGATTTGAAAATAATATTTATGCTGTATATATGCATGAAGAGAATACAGCTAAAGAGCATATTCACATAGTAGCCACAAGAATTAATGATGATAATAAAGCCGTCGATAATAATTATACTAAATACAAAAGCATGGATTTTTCTAGAGATATTGAGAATGAATACAGTTTAAGAAAAGTAACAAGGAAACTAGAAAAAATCAAGGCTAAGGAAGTATTTATCACTAAAGATCATAGAACTCTAACTTTGCATAAAATAATAACTTCGGAAAAGAAAAAATCAAAAGACATTAATGATCTAATAACCAACCTAAAAAGAAAACACGGAATTAGAACCAAGGTTGGAAAAGGCATCTACTTTACAGATAAACAAGCTGTTAAAAAGAAAGGTTCAGAAATTCACAAAACTTTATCTATAAAAGGAATTCATAAGTTTCTAAAAAGAAATGACATCGCTAAACACAATGAAAACTCAGAAGATATTGATTTATAAATCTCACCTAAGACAACGTTTATACAACCGAAAACAGGAACGATAAATAGTACTGACCTTTCTAAAATCACTAAACATTATTTCAACTATATAAAAAACTTGCACTTTTACAATATATCTACGACACTAACTCCGTTACTTTTCTTTGTTATTTGAATTTGAGTTGGAATACGTTCTTTTAAGTTTTCTACATGAGAAATTATTCCAATCATCTTACCTTGTGATTGTAACGTTTCTAATGTGGAAATTACAGTTTCTAATGTGTTCTTATCCAATGTCCCAAACCCTTCATCAATAAATAATGAGTCAATTTTAACATTTTTATTAGCTAAAGTCAACTAAAAGAAAGGAAAACACTCCACCACTACTCCACCTCAGAACACCACAACACCTTTAAACACTGAGGTTATTACATATTTAATAGTTATCAGTTTAATTTTTAATAAACTTTTTTATGCCTATAGAGTTATAAACTTTATATTTCAAAATATAAATACCTTTAGAAAGATCAGAAACATTTAAGTCATATTTATTACTATTGATTTTAACATCTTTTACCTTTTTCCCTAATATTGTGTAGATGCTTATTTCATTAATTTCTTTTTGTGCATTCAATATCAATCTATCTTGGACTGGATTTGGAAAAGAAGTAAAATTAAATATATTTTCTTCCATTAAACTTAATGAACTCTTATCTCCAAAGCTTATATTATCAAAGTAATATGTTTTTTCTCCCGCAGTAGCTCCATCTACTCCAAAATTAAAGAAAATAGATACTTTATCATATTTCCATCCATTATTTAACCCATGTGTTAAACTCTCTGTACCAGTTGCTTGGTTTGAAAAATCAAATTCTAAAATTTCCCATCCTGCAGCCACTGTTGTTGTTGCTTCCGTTTCTACTGTATGTGTAACGTTAGCATGATCTTCAGCCTTTACTCTAACTTGAATACCTGCATCTGGAGACCAAACAGCAATTGTTATTTTTGTGTCTGTAGCAGAAAATGGGATGGCGGTTTTAAAACCTAATTCAGCCCCAGCTGTAACAGTAGTTCCTGCCCAAGTTTCTGCAGATACATTTTTGACAACTTTTACAATATTCGCTGATGTGTTGTTCCCTGTTGCATCTGGATTA
>Ga0105356_10004167_pt1 | contig 13997 bp, 10 predicted proteins | sample GOMGulsemesocosm_3_FD_83502 | JGI IMG/M metagenome (GOLD analysis project Ga0105356, IMG submission 83502) | Methane-oxidizing microbial communities from mesocosms in the Gulf of Mexico - GOM9D Gulf of Mexico | ecosystem: Environmental > Aquatic > Marine > Cold seeps | place: Gulf of Mexico...
TATTCTTAATATGTCTTTCGTCCTCAGTAATTAAAAAGCCGAACCTACACCCTAAATTTATTATTTTAACGACCGCCATATACTACATATATTTTTTAGGAAGGGCTTTTTCGTTGAAAAACTTATTTCGGAGTTGATGGCTATCAAAAATACATTTAGTGGGGCAGGAAGTGGTGCATTATAAGAAGAAATATAGTTAGGACTGCGCATTAGAAAATTCACGAGGTGGTTTTCGATAGGAAGCTTTGGTTATCTACAATAGGGTCCCTTAGCAGGGGCAGTTATTGTTTCCTCTTCTATAATCGTTTTGCTGAAAACACAATATATAATATTTACTTAGTGCTCGATTCCTAGACGAAATATCCCTATATTAAAATCGTTTAGCTTCTAGCAGTCCAAAGCAATCTAATAGTAGGATGTTTAATGTGTGTAAAGAAGAAACAAAAGTTCTAGTTATTGCTCCGAATTTTCCAGCAATAAACCAACCCTGGATGGATACCTACCTTGAGCAACTTTTGATATTTGGAATGCCATTCAAAATATTTACTAAAAACGGAAATTCAAAGGTGTATCAACAAAAAGTAGATGATCTATCCCTTCGAGATCATCAAATGGAGTTTAGTCTTTTTTCTTTAATGGGTTTCTTGCGGCTGACTGCCCGTCCAGTACAATTTTTAAAATCAATCACAAAACACAGCGCACTAGCAAAAGAATTTAGTGGATTTGGAATAGGGTATTTTTCTAGTCTCTGCAAAATTGTATTTTTTAGTGGCCATGAAAAGACATTTCATGGAATTACACTAATACACTCCCACTCTGAAATTTTGGCGTTTGAGTTTTCGTATCTAGCCAGCCTCAAAGTGATCCCCTTAATAGTAACATTTCACGGTTTACCACCCAGTGGAGTTGATCAGTTAGATCCTAAGAAGCGTAAATTGCTTTACTCCGTGGCCAAAAAAGTTATTGTTAATACGAAATTTGCTAGGAACCAAGTGGTTAGTCTTGGTTGTGCTAGTGAAAAAATTGAAATTCTGCCCCAAGGGTTGACACTAGAAGACTTTGATTATCTCCCTAGGAGAGCTCCCGACAGAGACCAATTATTGGAATTGTTAACAGTAGGCCGTTATCAGAAGGATAAAGGTCAAGCTTATGTGTTGCTGGCTCTTAGAAGGTTAGTGAATAGCGGTGCTCTCGTACATTATCACCTAGTTGGAGTAGGCGACGAGGGGAGAAGACGGTTGGAGAAAATTGTAAGTTCACTACATTTGTCTGGACATGTAACATTTCATCAAGATTTGTCCTCAGATTGTCTTAAAGACCTATACCACCAATGCCATCTTTTTATACTGCCTAGTCTCAGTAGCAAAGATAAAAGCCACGAAGAAACACAGGGTGTTGTATTGCAAGAGGCTCAAGCATCGGGTTGTATACCAATCGCAACGCGGGTAGGAGGAATTCCAGAGTGTGTCAATGACCAACTAGATTCAATTTTGGTCAATGATCGCTCATCTAGAGCAATATATAGTGCAGTAACCTACCTTATGGATAACGTTGGTATGTGGGGACTCTTGCAGAAAGGAGGACGGGAGAATGTTGAAAATAATTTCGCCGCTGAAAGAATTGGATATAGAATGAATAAAATTTTGAAAAACAGTTCGGAGCGTACCTTACTAAGGTGAAGAAAATTAATAATACTCGGTCAGCTGATACCCAAAGCATCATAAAGTGATGTTGGGTCAAAATACTCTGCGGAAAAGCAAGCCAAGGTGGCTATGGCATCGGGTGGGTTGGAGAATATTTATCGAGGATGCCAGAGAGAGGCTCTGGCCTTTACCCAATATTGACTTCAAAGGATCTATAAGGTCACTGATAAAAACTATGCTGTTGCCTTTGCAAGTTCACAGTTGATCGTAAGCGAGCGACAAACCCCTCCTAAAAAACTCTGAGTCGAACTATTACGCCGTCTTCAAATTATCCCATTGGAGACACCTCATAACCAAAGCAGAAATCTGGCAACAGAATATCAACGCGTAGCAAGAACGTGGATTAGTTCAACTCGCCTATTATAAGCGGCTGAATATCAAACAACACAATCTACAACGCTGCCGCAAGCGGCTGGCCGCTTCTGTCGATAAGCCTAAAAGGTTTATCTCGGTTACTCTCACGAGATCTGCCGTTACTCGTTTACACCTCAGTTCCCAAGTGGCCATCGAACTGCCGAGCGAAGGTAATCCCCCATAAATTTAACATTTCCTCTAGAATTCGACCATGGAATTGATGAGATTTTCAACTAACTTAAAGGTACGGAGACTTCAGCATGAAGAAACGGTATTCAGAAGAACAAATCATCAAATCCATTAAGGAACACGAAGCAGGGTCAAAGGTTGATGACATCTGTCGCAAGCTAGGAATATCCAGCCGAACGTTCTAGAACTGACGAAGCAAGTATGCAGGACTTGAAGTCAACGAGGCTAAGCGCTCGAGGGAACATGAAAGCGATGAAGGGTGTTCTCACCGAAAGTGAAAAAGCGCTCTGCGCGTAAAGCCTTAGCCAGAGAGACGATTAATATACTCGATATTTGTGTGAGTAGCGATTGTCACATGGTGGGCGTAACCCGTTCTGGGTTTCGGAATCAGCGCATCAGCAAGCCGGATGAGATGCTTCTAGGGAGGTCAAAAGATCTTGCAGCAAAGTACCTACGCTATGGCTATCTGATGTTACACGAACCAATGAAAGCTGAAAGCCTGCTGGTCAACAGAAAGAGAGCTATACCGAGGAGGCGTTGTACAAGTGTGCACCAAGAGGCGAAGAACCTACCGCGCCTCGTTTACCGATAGAGGTTCCATGGCGGTCATTCAACGCTGGACGTCGATACAGAATCTTGAATATTGTCGACGAATACTCAAGAGAAGTTGTGCGCCAACTGGAATCCACTTCAATATCAGGGTAACAAGTAAGCCGCTTTCTCGAACTATTGAGAGAAGCTCGCGAATTACTTCACTATATTGTTTGTGACAACACTACCAGGTTTATTAGCTAGAGATATTTTTCTGGAACAGGGAAATGAAGGTAAAGCTAAGTTCTATTCAGCTAGGCAACGCTACTCAGAATGCCTTTTGTAAGAGTTTGAATGGGAAATATAGAAGTGAGTGTTTAAATCAGCATTGGTTTCGCTCACTAGAGGGAGCCCGGCACGAGATTAATCAGTGGAGGCATCATTAAAACAACGTTCGGCTAAACCGCTCGCTTGACTATCAATCGCTAGTGAACTTCGCGAAAAAGGCCGCATAAATTAGGTATGAAATATCATCAATTCCATGAAAGGAATTCTAGAGGATACGTCAGCCCCTCACGATCTACATTATTAGGGAATTTGAAAAAACGAAAGCTTCTGCCATCTGAAAGCTGGTCATGCAGAAGTCCATTGATTAACAATTGGTAAGACCTTAGTTTCCTAGAGACTTGATAGCTTCTCAAAATACTGCTTTTCAAGCTCAACTGGCGATATCCCGTTTTTGTTCCCGTGGCGGCATATTGGGTTGTGGAGAAATTCAAAGTAATTAAAGATCTCGGATCTGGCTTCATTCAATATTTTAAAGAGCATTTGTTTAGTCCGCTCTGTTTTCAAGAGCGAGAAGAAGGTCTCAGATAATGCATTGTCATGACAGCTACCTCAGCGACTCATACTCAGCTCGAGGTTATTGTCGCTGACAAGCGTCCACCAGTCAGAATAAGTTTGCTGAACGCTTTGGTCTGAATGAATTAGCATCCTACTTTCCGGTTTCATTAGCCAAAGCGCCATCAACAACACATCAATTATCAGGTTAGCTTTCGGACTGTTTTTCATGCTCTAGCCTACGACCTGACGAGAAAAGAGAATCAACACGATGGTCAAGTACAACCAACCTTCGTGGGTGCGGATATATGTGAAATCTGTTATCCACGACTGATTAGGTTGATCAACATCAAATCCTCGATGTCTTTTGTAGCCTCACTGCGAGCGTATTCCTACCTCCTTCATGATCCACCAAATGTGATTTTTACTAGAGGTCTCGCCGTGGCCCTTCATATCCATTGTGATCGTTTGATAACCATATGAGATACCGCTTTCTAACCAGAATTGAGTAACTTAGCCTAGCAAACGCTTATCTTCTATGGCCCTACGACTATCAAGTTGCTTGAGCCAGGCATAGAAGCCGCTAGCGTGTATATCCAGAATTCTGCACATGGCAGCAACTGTGTATTGCTTGAGTCGCTACCTTACGAACGTGTATTTTTCTTTGACCCGCTTGCGAAAAATACCGCGGCTTCCCTTAGTATATACCGCTCTTATGTGACCCTGCGGAGCTGAGCCTTTAAGTGCCGCTTCTCGTCGCTCTTTTATCGGTTGATGCTGAGAGCCCGTATCGCCGTACTCCGTGATCCAACCGTTCAGGTTCTACTGCGTCACTCCCAGCCTCTCGGCCACATCACCAACCTTGTAACCCCGATCAGCTGCCTGCTTGAGCGCTTCAATTTTAAACTCTTCCGAATAGCGTTTTCCGTGCATATTGCTCACCACCCTTTTGCGCTTATTATAACGCTATCAGGTATCTACAATACTAGGGTCTTGCAAAACACCATAGGCGACCTTTCAAAGAATGATAGGCTCGCTTCAGTTTATTGTCGAATTTTTGTTTGACACGTCCTTTACCTGATCTGAACTGTTGAATGTTCTGCGCCTACTCGAAATTTCTCAAGGTTACGCCACGGACGCGGCCGAGAAAGATCAAGCTCCCCTTTGCTCTACAAGGTCTAATGCGTTTTAAGATATTGCAATTTCAGTATTTGCACTATGTGCCCAGGTATCAAATTGGTTTCGTTAAATGACTCTAAGTATTCGCTCTTCGTTTCTTCCAGGTCGATATCTTTACAGCATTCTTCCAAATCAATCCGGGTGGGCCAGCTATCAAAATCTAAGTCCGGGTATTTTTGCAATATCATGAATAGCACTAGCTTACACTCTTCTTTGGTGCCGACACATTCCCAAGGTTTAAGACTTTTTGTTGTCAGCTCAACCACCTCCCTGCGTATATCTCGATCTAGCAAGAAATTACTGCCGAATATTCGATTCATATCATCCTCGCGGACAAAGGGCATTAACGCAATATAGGTGAAAGCACACTTAGCACATTTTTTACACCAATTGATAGGGTCAATGTTGCAACTTACTATTGAGCCAAAGTACTGATTGTGTCGTGAATAATATTTACCTAGTTGGATATCATGAAAAGGCCTGAGTAGACTGAAATTGTGAAACGCGGGGGAAATATGTTTTTTTGCTAATTCACTTAACAGGCGTTCGAACTCAAAAGACTTAGTGTATTGGTGATTAATATCCATACCCTTGTAGGTGATGTTGCCGAAGTTAGATGACGCTTCGTTACCACTTGATATATATGAATAACCCCTTGCCACCGCGAGCGGGAACGCCAAGATGTTATACGACATCAAATAAGGCAAGCTGTGAATCTCATACTTGCTATCGCGGCTAATATTTTTATCGTAACTAATATCAACATCATATTGTGTGTTTATTCCAGATGATTCTGCTATTTTCTTTTGACTGTCCTTTAAATTTACAGCAAACCACGCCAACTCAATATCGAGCGTCTTGCATATTTCAACCATAACGACGGTGTCTTTACCGCCACCATTCAAAAGTAATAATTTATTCGTAAAGCCACTTTCTTTTGCTAGTGGCAGTTCATGAGTATCTACTGCGCTGATAATTTTCAGCGGTCGAGTCGGATCTAATCCCTCTCGATAACGATATTCAGCTAGGCTCAGAGGAATGCTGGTCTCAAAAAAATTAATTACATCTTGGGTCAATGATATTGTCGATCTTATTTCAGTGAAGTCATTCAATGCAAAAAAACGAGGCGAAAAAGAAAGACCAATGACGGATAACATGTGCTTTAGCAAATCTTTGTCAATGTTCTCAAATTCGGTATAAGATAAGCTGTTGATATTAAAATAACAGTAGTAATCTGTATCGTTCGTGCAATATATAAACTTTATTTTTGGGAATTGAATATCCCAACCCTTAAAAATAAGGTGGGTTTCTTGATTAAGAACACCCTGAGTTCTGTTCTTGATATATTTGAATATTCTTTTGTATTTCGAAGGGTCTATGTAATGTTTTAGTTTTATAGTTAATTCATTCATAATAGGGTTTATCCAGAAAATTAGGTTTGTGGGTAATGCTACTACGGTCAATGAATCAACGCTGAAATTCAAGGTAGGTCGGAATAAATCTCGGATATGAGGTGTTATGCGGACAAACCGGTCTAATACTTCCTGATTCCCGTATTACTTATGGTTCTAATATATTGGTTTTGAAAAGAAACGTCCATTTCTATACACAAAAAAATATATCGTGCTCTAAGTTAAATCTCTCTTGTTGAATACAGGTTCAAGTGGCCGTTACAACACAAAGTCAAAAATGGAGGTAATAAGGTTGTCTTTGCCTCGTTTAAGGCGCGTATGCCGCTGTAAGGATCTACACTCTTAGAAAGGATGCACGTTGAAATATTCGATTTTATAGAAATGCTCTACATCGCTACAAAGTCACGTAGTCATACCGATGAGTTGTCACCCACAATGTTTGAGAAAGAGTACTTTCGTAGGCCATACAGCGTATAGTAACCTCTGGGAAGTCAGTGACCAAAAAAGCCTGAGATTTCACTAATTTTGTATGATTTTTGCACAATCGAATATTGAAAATAGTTTACCGTTTACCTAGCTCTTGTAGTAAATTGATTAAAACTGGGGGAGGAATTCATCCTTCCTATATTTAAAGAAGACTGCTTTGAAGGGATTTTTATTGATCGGTTCCTTCTTGCAAGCGTGAATATCATTTATGGCTATCCACTTATTACTGAAATATACTCGTTACATAGGCCAAGGCTAAGAAACCGAGTGAACTACTCGGTAGTTGATCAATGAGTTGCTGATAAAAAAATGAATACGGCCGTGACCCACAATTACACAGCTGTCAAGCGTGTGTGTTTTTTGATCACTTTTGCGTAGGCTATAAGTAGATGTCCAATATGTATATAACAATTAGTGTAGATAAAAGCTCCTCGTCAGGAGAAAGAACTGACATTCAAGTCAGCTCTCCTTTCAACTATAGATCTAGCGGAAAAAATCCAGGAACTCTCTATTACACACGACTACCCGCAAATTTTTCTGAAGAAGATATCATTAATAAAATAGTATGTGGAAGCTGGAATTTTGTTGGAAACAGTGAGTATAATTTTCTGGTTGTTTTTGTTGCGGAAAATCCGAATAGACAAAATTGGACATTGGTACGCGACCGATTCGGTAGTCAACGAGTTCTAATTAGGGATACTAAGGATAGTTTGATTGTGACAACAGATCCCCGGGCAGTCAGACACGAAAATACCAAATGGAATCCTAAAGGGCTACGCTATGCACTAGCTTCCCGCATTATTACGGAGGTCGCCTTGGAGGCAGATGTATCTATTCTGCCATTTTCGCATGGACTATTGTATGACGATAAAAATGGTTTAGCCTTAATCCAAACCGGGGCGAAAAGCCTCGAGATCGAAGAGAGTCAGGATCGGCTCAGTGATGAAAAATTAATTGATAGTATTAAAAACAGCATTCTTGAGTCATATCAACTGGTCAGTCGCGATAAACCTGTTGCCGTATTACTTAGTGGTGGAGTCGACTCGTTTATCTTAGCTGCGATTGCATGCAAACACTTTACTAAGGTTAAAGCTTATACGCCGACTTGGATCGAAGGTGAAAATCCAGAATTAGATCGTGCTATCGCTTTCTCAAAAAAGCTAGGCATTGAGCATCATGTCATTACAATTACGTCTAAAGAATTCAATCTATCATTTTTCGAAATGATTGAAGCAAATGGTATTCCAAATCGAAACTATAGTTCTTTAGTCTTACATGCTCTCTTTAAGAGTATTCCTGAAGAACATATCTTGTATGGGGAATACGCAGATACGTTATTTGGCAGTTTTCCTGTAAAGACAGGTATCATCGATAGAAGTTATGGTCGAGTACTCAGCTTTTTGCCAAACTCTATTTTTCCCGAGCGGATAAAAGAAATTCTCTCAAATATAAAGCTTAAAAGCTTAAGGAGCCTGATACTGATACCGTCGGTTACTGAACGCTTTATAGAAAAGCACCTTATCTCTCTCGATATTGATCCATCTCAGAAGAGCGGATATGAACTTCAGAAGATGTTTACTCGTGTAGCTGCTATTGAATTTATTTTAAAAACGGATTGCTCGCAACACATGATAGAAATAGAAACATCAGCACTTTTATTCGGAAAAAAAATTGTCACTCCATTTTACAATCAGCGCATGGTTGCCATCTCTAATCAACTATCAAGCCGACAGATGTTTGGAGATAGCGAGCTAAGTATTCGTAAAAACTTCAAAAAAGACACCTCGGTTCAGGTGAAGCCACTGCTTAAGAAGTTAGCCTGTCAATTTATTGAGCCTGAAGCAATATATCTAAAAAAACTGGGATTTCCTACGCCATTTGCTAGTTGGGTTCAGGATTTTATTATTGCAAGCGATGGGCGTTATATAAGTTCCTCCCTCGAAAGTCAGGAATCGGAGCAGATTTGGTCTTCAATAAATTTTGCGTGTCTAACAAAAAAGAATGTAGTTAGTCGACAGTCTAATTCTGATTAGCTTCTGAATGGCGAGTGAAAGTTAATCGCGATTGTTCGCAATAGCTGTAAGCGCTCAATTAACTATCCAATTACCACAAGTGGTTCGAGTTCAAAGCTGACCTACCCCTCGTGATTCACACCATGGAACTGATGAGATTTCCAACTATTGGGGCCCCTTATGTGTATAAGATTTCATTGAAAGCATGATGTTAAATTGGGGAAAGGTCAATGTTAGCGCGTCTTCTATTCGAAGTCCTGCATTACATTCCCCGATTGAAGCTGTAGCCAAAACACAGGTATTTAGCAATATTGTAGATCCGGCCAAGCCAACTTTGACAGTTAATATCGGTCTATACATTAGGCCACTGGACCTCAATGTATAATCCTCATAAACTAGTGCCTGTCGTAGAGCTCATACAAGGGCAAATTACGCCACTAAATATGATAAGAAAATCGTATAATTGACCCTTATCCAAGGAAACAGGGTTTTCTTTGATTTAGCTGCGTTGTAATAGGGAGGTTCAAAGACTTTGGTAGTAGTTTAATCTCGATCAAAAAGTATATTTATCTTTTTGTAGTTGTTGAAAGCGAGAGTATTTTACACGTGACTACTAGTCAAATAGGAGTGTTGCTCGCAATCCCTTTTAGATGTATTACAAATCTGGTACGTACGAAGCCTGTAAGTTCCAAATTTCTCCTAATGCTCATTTAAAAAGAAGTGGTTTGGGCGTTGGGAATGCAGAACTGGCACGTGTAGATCTTGGCGATATAGATTGTTTTTGTCTTTTAGCGACAAATCAGTTGATACCAAACAGCAGATTTACCACATTTCCTTTTGGCCACAGTATCGTTTTATTTGCGATAGCCGTAAAACCGTCATTGTGGATAACGAGTGCTATTTTCGGGTGATCGCCGAAAACATTTTCGAGGCATCAAACAATTTGTCCGCAAGTAGAGTCTTGTTTTGATCAATTCTTTTGTTGTAGAGTCAAATAAAGAGATGCTAGTCGGAGCGTATGGCAAAAGTTTGTTGCCGCTACATACAGGTTATGATTTTTTTGGTTATGAAATCCATTATTTTCACTGGAATGATAATAAATTGAAGTGGCTTAGAGACATATGAATACAACAATACGCCCATGTTTACTACTGATTGCCAACTGGAAGTCGGATGTGGGTTACGCTTGGTGGCTTATGGAGAGTTTTTGGGTGTCTATTGCAAATGAATATTATTCTAGTCATAAGATAATACTCGCTTTTCCCACTCTGAATTATATTCCCACTGCCGTTGCCAATGCGCCTATTGAATGTATAGAGATGGATTTTACTCTAACAGATCTTTCGGCCATCGCAACTCAATGCAGGTTTATCGGAAAAAATAATGTGGAGCTCCTTTATTTCACCGACAAACCAAGTTATCACATACGTTACGCTCTATTTAGGTTATTTGGTGCAAATAAGATTATTGTTCACGATCATACCCCAGGAAGGCGGGATGTGGCTCGCGGCACCAAAAAGGTGATAAAGTCCCTAGTTAACCGGATTCCCAAAATCTCAGCGACAGCGATGTTATCTACATCTGAGTACGTTCGGCAAAGGCATATCAAAGTTAATTGTATCCCCGCTAGTAAATGCTACGCAGTCAGTAATGGATTACCAGAAGTGAGTGCCGGTGGGTCTAGCGAGTGTAATGTGAGAGAGATATTCCTAATACCCAAAAATCGGACCATAATGGTTATGGCTGGTCGTGCGAGTCATTATAAGGGGATAAGCTTTATTTTAATGTGCATGCAGTATGTGATTCATCAGCGAGGTGTTGAACAAATCCATTTTCTGTTTTTAGGTGACGGACCTGATCTAAGTGAGTTTAAAAATCTAGCGGATGATCTATCTATTTCAAATTATGTTTCATTTCCAGGAAGGCAAGATCGCGTTTCTGATATTCTGCAGGGGTGTGATTTTGCGATTCATCCATCTAAGGGTGAAGTGGGTTATTCTTTGTCCATATTGGAATATATGCGGGCAAGTTTACCGGTGATCGTTCCTGACAATCCATCTGTTTGCGGTGCCACATTAGACAATAAGACGGGTATTATTTTTCAGGAGAATAATATTGTGGATGCGAGCAAAGCTATTCTAAAGTTACTGGAAAATCCTGATGAGGTGATATCCATGGGAATTGAGGCTCGAGCACTACAACAAAAAGACTACACTCTTGGAAAAACTCATCGAGAACTGATACAGGCATTCACAAACGTACTGCCGTGCCTTCATTATCGATGAACCTTTTCAGCGAGTCGAAAAAACCTACTCTCATAACGCATTCAATGATCTACGCGGTTGGGAATATTTCACGGCAGTTAGTTGGATTTATTATGCTGCCCATCTATACAACTTATTTGAGTCCCAGTGATTATGGTGTTGTCGGTCTGCTGACCTTTTTTGTCAGTTTAATGCAAATCATTTTCGGCGCTCAACTAGTTCACGCGATGCCAAAATATTACTTCGATCAAGAGAGTTTAAAGCAACGGAACGCGGTCGTATCAACGGGATTCTTGATAACTTTTTTTGCTGGCCTGTTTGTCAGTACGGTTTTATTTTTTTGTCGGGATACTTCAACGCGTATACTCTTTGATGATGACTCCCTCAGCCTAATAGTAGGGCTATTTTCCATAATACTAGTTACACAAGCAACTGAATTTAATGGAATGACTTATATTAGGCTTCAAGAACGTCCATGGCTCTTTTTAACCATCAGTTTATCAAAGTTAGCAGTTCAGATGGGACTAAATATTTGGCTTGTAATAATTGAAGATATGGGTGTAATGGGGGTTGCAATAAGTGCTGTTGTTTCATCGGTAGTTTTCGCTTGTGGTTTGTGTATCTACACCTTGGTGAAAGTTGGTATATCGATATCGAATGACATTGGCCTTAAGATGATTAGATTTTGTTGGCCTTTATGGGTGGGAAGTTTAGCCGCTATTTATGTTGGTTCGGCTAATAGTTATTTCATGAACAGTTTCAGTACATTAGATGATATTGGCTATTATCAATTGGCTGCTAAATTCTCGGCTATAATAGGTGCTTTAGTATGGGCGCCATTTGCACAAACTTGGCAAATTGAACGGTTTAAAATTTATAAGCAAGCTAATGCAACAATGCGGTTTCAAGCTATATTCAGTTATATTGGGACCTTGCTAGTAATCTCGGGACTTGGAATATGTTTCTTTGCCAAGCCATTGATCGAAGTTATGGCAGACCCGGTCTTTGCGGTTGCGGCAGTTGCTGTGCCTACATTAACGCTTGCATCAATTTTTAATCATCTTAAAGATTTTTGTGACTTTAGTTTTCATATTAGTGAGAAGACGAGTCATATCAGCCGTATCAATTACCTTGCGGCCTTCATAATAACCCCTTTTTTCTTTTGGCTGATACCTGAATGGGGCTTTAATGGCGCGGCTTTTTCTTTGTTAATCACATCAGTAGTGATATTTTTGGTAACTTTTTCCAGTGGGAGAAGGCAATATGATATGGGGTTGCCTATTGCTGCACTATTTTATAAGCTGCTCATTGCTATAGTCGCATTCGTTATCTATGAGTTGATTTTTAGTACTAGTGATTTTTGGCTCGACGTAGGTCAGCGAGCTCTAATGTTCTCATTTACTTCGGCACTACTTGTTGGATATTTATGGAAAGATCCACTTACTAGTGATGAAGTCGCTGGTGTTTTTAGTTGGTTTCGTAGATGCCTATTAAAAACCTTTGGCTGATACTACGGTATAGTTTTAAAGGTGAAACCCTTGTTTATTTGGATTGAGCCTGTAGTACAAGCTCAAAATAGCTTTGGCGTTGTTATAAGCAGAATAGCGAGGAGGGAAAGCTACTCCTTGGCGATTGGTTTCAAGAATATTTTCGTAATATCCTTTCGAGCTATGATCACCCACCAGAGAGATATAGCCTTTAAGTTCCTGCAGTCCACCTACATCATGAGCGACAACCGCTGTGCCTAGTGCCAAGGCTTCTAATACCGCCATCGGCATACCCTCATGGTCAGACGGCATTACCATAAGATCCAACGAATAGATGCAATCACTTATATCACTTCGATGCCCATGGAATGTGATTTGTTGTTCAAGGCCCAAAGTTGTGGCTTGGGCCCTTAAAGTACCATCTAAGTGACCTTCACCAAATAGATGGAAGTGGCGTTTCAAGCCATCTCCCTCATGCTGAATTAGGGCGATGGCCTCCAAGAAAAGATCAACCCTCTTTATTGGGTCAAGTCTGCCCACCATTCCAATGTGAAGGGTGCCATCTCCCTCCTTTTTAAAATCAGCGTGCTGCGCGGTCTTACGCAATCTTAGCTGATCGACGCCATTTTCGATTGTATGAATTTTTGACACATCAAAATATTGAGCTAAGATCTTTGCTAGGTCATTGGAAACCGCAATTACTGCCTGCTGTAAATGATTGCCTACAAACTGATCTAGTGTGGGTAGTATGGCTGAAAGCCCGCTCTGTTTGAATTCGGGTGCACCATGTGCGGTTCTAACAGAAATCGCTCGTGTGCTGAGCACGTTGGCCAAGTTACCAAGAATGTTCTCTTTGATTCGGTGAGTGTGAATGAGGTGAGGCGCTGCGTTCAGTAGGAATTTCCAGATCTTAAAGAATAAGATGATTGTTGAATGTTTTGACTCGTCGAATACACATACCTCGATACCTTCCGCTCGCAAACGGCGTTCAAGTATGCCACGGTTGAGCACAATAACCTTAAGGCTAAGTTTAGATTTAAGCTCGTTCAATAATGTAAAAGCCTGAACCTCAGCCCCGGCCCAACGATCTCCAGATATTATATGTACAATTTTTAGGGTGTCTCTAGTATTATCCATGGTGCCTATTTTTTAGCTTTGCGATGCGCGATTTATTGGAGAAACCAAGTGCTTACTTTTTTATTTTGGCTGCTAGGGATCTTAGCCATATTCAGCTATTTTATATACCCTGTTTGTTTAATATTGATTCAGAAATTTTCGTCGAAAAACTGGGAGCAGGCCCCGTTTGGTGCGCAGGAGTCATCTAACATCACCCTGAGCTTGATTATCACTGCGCATAATGAAGAAGCCCGTATTCGAGAGAAGATTGAAAATTCCCTACTGATCGAATATCACTCACTGGAATTGATCGTTGCTTCAGATGGATCAACAGACAAAACTGACGCCATCGTTGAGGAATATCAGGCAAGAGGGGTAAAACTCGTTAGGCCACTAGAGCGGCTTGGCAAAGAAAATGCCCAAA
>Ga0105356_10004172_pt1 | contig 13992 bp, 9 predicted proteins | sample GOMGulsemesocosm_3_FD_83502 | JGI IMG/M metagenome (GOLD analysis project Ga0105356, IMG submission 83502) | Methane-oxidizing microbial communities from mesocosms in the Gulf of Mexico - GOM9D Gulf of Mexico | ecosystem: Environmental > Aquatic > Marine > Cold seeps | place: Gulf of Mexico...
AAATACCAACAGACGAAAAACCATAGAGCTTTAACGCATTTTTATGCCATGGAAAATCAATGCGAAAGGCTTTAAGTAATAGCCAGCCCGGCACAACAGCAATAAGCATACGCAGTAATACGGCTAAAGTTGGGTGAATGGTTTCACTACTCCAGACAATTCCTAATGGAGTGGTTGACCAAATAAGAATAACAGCGAGATAAGCTACGGGGACTGACATTTTATAACTCCTTGATATGTTTTTGTATGCTATTAAGCGGAAGAAAAACACTGAGGAGAAAAACATCATAACCACAGTGTTGAGCTGTGGCTTAAAAGTTATCGAATACTTACTTTATATAACCACAATAATAATTTGCCATAGTAACGGCACACCAACGATTGACGAGGACAGTCAGTCGATTTTGGTGAGGACAATTACTCATTATTGTAGAAGTTACAGCAAACATAATAATTTCGATTCTTTGGTAAAATTAAAAGTATAAATGAAATTCGCATCAATATAGTGCGAAAATGAATAATGGCTATATTTCCAAGTTAAGTCAATAACCATAGAAAAATAAATTTAGTCACCAAGAGTAATGAATGATCATCACAATCTGATAACATAAAGTATCAATGATGAATTTTTAACATTAAGGAAAATTATGGATTTAAAAGTTATCCCCGTTGTTCAGCTATTGATTGCTGCAGGTTTTATGATAATTTTCAGCAAACTATGGCCTGAATTTGTTATGAACTGGCCTGCTCACAAATTAGTTGGGCTATTTTTGTTGTCAATTGCAGTTCTTGTGGGTATTTCGGCAATAGTTAGTTTTAGAAAGCACAAAACAACGGTGAACCCAACAAAACCAGAAACTAGTTCAACCATAGTCAGTTCTGGCATCTATTCTTTTTCTCGAAACCCTATGTATTTAGCGATGCTTCTATCACTAATATCTCTGGCTTATTACTTACAACATTTAACTTCTCTGCCCATTATCTTAGTAATGAATAGCTACATGACACGCTTTCAAATAATGCCAGAAGAGAAAATGTTAACAAAACTCTTTGGTCAGCAATATCTAGAATACCAAGTAAAAGTAAGACGTTGGCTTTAACCTATCTTCAATACACACGTTCATTGGCATCTATGCCACCGCGTTATTGCCTCTAGGGATGGGGGTACTTATGATTTGTCTGGAACTAAAATAATGACCGTTCATCCTGAACATAAAAGCCCTTTATAGAAAGGACTTTTTTCAATATATAGGCCTGTTTAAGCTTTTTTCAAATACGCCGAAACCAATACAATTCGCGTACCGTTAACTTTACCTTCAATATGCTCAGGGTTATCGGTTAACGTTATACCACGAACCAAAGTGCCTTGTTTTGCGGTAAAGTTTGCTCCTTTTACTTTTAAATCTTTAACCAAGGTAACGTCATCGCCATCATGCAATTCTGCACCATTACTATCACGCGTTGGTCCCTCTCGCTCAGCTGCAGCAATGCCTTGCTCTGCCCAAGTTTTCACTTCGTCTTCCATGTAAATCATTTCTAAGGCATCTTGCGCCCAACTCTCGCTTGAAAGTTTATGAAGCATACGATACGACATAACCTGAACTGCTGGCTCTTGGTTCCACATACTGTCATTCAAACAACGCCAGTGATTAACATCTAAATCGCTATCGCCATTAATTTGTGTCGTACAAGTATCACAGAGGTACACACACTGTTGAGCACTTAAATCACTCGTAGGAGGCACAGGAAATACCGTTAAAGTTTCCGTTGAAGTACATAGTTCACAGCTATTGTTACTGCGCGCTTTCAAAGCATTTTCAGTTGGCATATATTATTCCGATAATTTTTTGGTGTGATATTTTTGGCTATTATGCCTGTAAATAAAAGTGAGTGCTAGGCACTTAAGCTTAATAAAGACGATAGCCCATAGAGCCAAATAACTACGCTGCTAATTGAATACTAATTGATATGGAACTAAGCGCTAAATTATCTTGTTTAGAGAATAGAGAAAAAAAGAAATGGTAGGTCGATTCGTTAAAAGCTGAGCAATATAATTATTTTAATAACCGCCATTAACGTTTAATTAATGGCGGTTATCACATAATTTACTTTAAGTTTTTTGTAATATGATGCGAGGCAGCTGCCGTAAAGACAACATCTGTAGAGCTATTTAGCGCAGTTTCAGCTGAGTCTTGAATAACGCCAATAATAAAGCCTATCGCAACAACTTGCATCGCAATGGCACTATCGATACCAAACAAACCACACGCAAGAGGAATAAGTAACAGCGAGCCTCCTGCAACACCTGAAGCACCACAAGCAGATACAGAAGCAATAATACTAAGTAGAATTGCAGTAGCAAAATCTACTTCAATATTTAATGTATTCGCTGCAGCAAGTGTTAACACAGTAATTGTAATAGCGGCTCCAGCCATATTAATGGTTGCACCTAAAGGAATCGAAACCGAATAAGTATCTTCGTGCAAATCTAATTTTTCACATAATTCCATATTTACTGGAATATTTGCTGCTGAGCTTCGAGTAAAGAATGCGGTAATTCCAGATTCTTTTAAACACGTTAACACTAACGGGTATGGATTTTTACGCATAATAAAATAAACAATCAACGGGTTTACTACCAGTGCAATAATTAACATTGAGCCTAAAAGCAATAAAACTAAATGTCTAAACTCACCTAAAGTATCAAAGCCTGTCGTCGAAACGGTATTAGCGACTAGTCCCATAATACCTAATGGTGCAAAGCGAATAACTAACTTCACCACACTTGAAATAGCTTCAGCAAAGTCATGAACCATAACTTTGGTTGAATCACTGCCTTTTTTCAAGGCGAAGCCTAAGCCTAAACCCCAAGCCAAAATGCCAATAAAGTTACCGGTAACTACAGCATTAAAAGGATTATCAACAATTTTAAATGCCAATGTTGATAACACTTCACCTAAGCCTTGTGGTGGGTTGGCATTAGCACCAGCTAAATCTAACGTTAACTGCACCGGAAAAGCATAACTCAATGCTACCGCGACAAGAGCAGCACTTATAGTGCCGATTAAATAAAGCCCAACGATTGGCTTTAGTTTTGCGTCGCTATTAGGTTTTTGATTGGCAATCGACGATGCAACTAGTACTAAGACCAAGATTGGCGCGACCGCTTTCAATGCACTAACAAATAAACTTCCTAACATGGAAAATGATTTTGCAATTTCAGGAGAGATAAGTGCCAAAATAATACCAAAAACTATTGCAATAATAATTTGATTAACGATATTGATAGATTGGACTTTACTGAACAAAGATTGATTCGTCGTAGGCATATTTACTCTAGTTATTATAATTATAATTGGGATGGTTTTTATCACCTAACTACATACGATGTCTAGTTTTTAGGTGTTTTTTTTAATTTACCTTTTATTCGGCCATGATAGTGTCACAATTGCGCCGCCAAGCTCAAGGCTATTATCAAGGCTTAAATGTCCTTGATGCCAAATAAGTATTTTACGGACGATATACAAACCTAAGCCAAAACCATTATCCGTTGAATCATTAGAATTTTTTCGTACAAATGGCTGAATCAATTTTTTAGCTTCATTTCCGACGCCTATGCCATCATCTGAGATCTTAATTTTGCAGAAGTCATCATCGATTATAAACTCTATTTTTATGATAGATTTAGCGTATCGCAATGCATTATTAATTAAGTTTTGTAGTGCCCTGTTTATGGCATGCTCGTTAAAAAACGCTTTATCATTATTAAAGGCAAACTTGATGTCTATTTCTTTATTTTTGTTTTGGTATAAATACTTTTCAGATAATTTCTTTATAAACAATGGCACATCACATTGTTTCTTTTCCATAGAATAATGTTCGTGCTCTAACCGTTCAAAAGATAAGTACTCAGCCATTAGCTGTTGAATTTCATCAATGTCTGCATTCAATCGATATTTATGCTCTTCTTCAATATCCGAGCCAATTAGCTCTGTTACAAACTTCATTCGCGCTAAAGGGGTGTGTATTTCATGAGCAATGGTACGGGACAAGTCTTGATGCATTCGCATCGTTTCAACTATTTGATGTGACATTTTTTCTAATGTATTTGCTAATGGGTAGATATTTGAATTTGTTGATACATCACTTTTTACTATTTTCAGATTCTCACCGAAAGCAAGTGCCTTTCCTTGCAATTTATCAAGGTCTCTAAATAATGGCCAAATAAACCCTAATATCAATAAAGCTAACGCGGAATAAAAGAGAGATACAAAATAAAACTCATTTTCACTCTTTTTCTTTTCAGATGATGCAATGGGCCCATATTGATATAAGCTTTGTTCATCACTTAATCGGTAGTAAAATTCGCTTCCTCCGCTATCAGCCAACTTAATTATTTCTCCACGCGATAAAAGCAACTTAAGCTCTTTAGGAAAAACAATTGTTTTAGGATCAATGACAACAAATTTAGCAGGGTTATGCTTTTTATAGTCTAAAGGTAAAAGCTGACTAACGTCTATTTGATAATTTGTTGAGGGTTGGAAAAAATTATAATAAATTTCACTAAATGAAAAAATGACTAAGGTAGCGATTAAAATAATTAAAAAGTATAAGCGAGCAAATTGAGATTTCATTTATTTCCTTTGAGTTAAGTAACTATATTTTTTAGCTAATACAACTAAACAAGTAGCCCTTATTTCTAATTGAACGAATAGTAATAAAATCTAATTCTAACTCTATAAACTTTTTTCTTAGTCGACTAATAATTAAATCGATGGCTCGATCTAAACCATTATATTCTCGTCCAATGACTTGTTTAAACAAATGCTCTCGTGGCACGATATCTAAGTGATATTTAGCCAAAATAAATAGAACCTCAAACTCTTGAATAGTAAAAGGAATAATATTATTCTCATGGTGGATTTGTTTTAAATCATCATCAAAAACCAGGTCGTTAATAATAATTTTTTTAGCTGTCCGTAGTTTAGATGAACGACGTAAATGTAACTTAATACGCGCTAATAATACGGTTGGATCTATTGGCTTTACAATATAGTCTGCTGCACCTAACTCTAAACCAAAGACCTGATCTTTACTCTCATCTAATGCGGTTAAAAATAAAACTGGGCATGATATTTTTGTTTTTAACAACTTAAATAATTCAAATCCTGAAATATCCGGCAACATAACATCGCAAATGACAATATCGAAGGTCGTTGAGTCTGCAGTTTCTACTGTTTCTTCACCTGTAGAGGTATGCACAACATCACAATGATGTTGACGAAGGTATTGACAGATCAAAGCGGCGAGTGGCAAATCATCTTCGACTAACAGTATTTTACAGAACGAGATATTGTCCATAGCTAAAAACTCATAAAAATAATTTCTCAAGACTCATTTATAAGAGTCCCCAACTAAAACGACGACGTTTTTTTAATGGTTGATATTTCGTTATTTTAAATTCGGCATGTCCCAAAATTCGCTTAGATATGTCATCTTCAATCTTTAAGTAAACTGATTCATTAGTTTTGATATTATAGTTAAAAATAAGCCTGCCATTTATTTGGTAACACTGTTTAGAGTTTGGTTTACTCACGATATAAATACAAAAAGAATTAGTAGGTATTTGTTCGAATTCAACCAATATGCGCTGTTGGCAATAATTCTTTTTCCGAGTTAGAACACAAATCGCAGGTTGAATGGTGAACATTAATTCAGAGTCAATGATTTGGTTTTCATTTGCTTGTAGAGTAAAGTTACTGACAACGGAAGTTGCCATAAGAGTCATCAATAAAACTTTACTCAACTTTGCCACTAGAAAGAGTACCTAATGCCAATAAAACTTGAGGTATAATTGTCTTTATCAACTAAGAAGCTGTCAGTTATTTCTTCGGCAATATTAGTGTATTTAACTAAGCCCACTAAGGTTAAAAATTTACTTAGCGGTATATCTAGCTGTATTTTATAATAACGATTACTCGCTGCTTCAGCCTGATATCGATCTTTTAAAAAGGATAATTCCTGAGATTTCAACTTATAATAATAATCAACAAGCCTTTTACTCTTTCTCACTTGACCAAATTCTATAAAAATGTCTAACCAAGGAAAGGTAACGTTTTTTGAAAAACTCAGCCTAACTTCATGACCACCATGTACACCTGTAACATCATTAAGGATTGCGATTTGGCTATTAAAATATTCGGTCATAAATGCCACATTGATACCAGCAAGATATGAAACATCACGTTTAATAGGTTCAAAACCACTAATATCTATATCTCTTCCCCCTCCGGTATTAGGTCTAAAGCCAAGGATATTCACTAAACTATACCCTTGGTGTTTGTCAAAGTTATAAAACAAACCATCTTCATTAACAGCGCCAACGACATCTATAAGCAGTTGTTCGTCTTCGAATATATTATAGCCAATGGTTGTATTATCAATAAAAAATTTCTCACCATAATAATGAAATGAGGGGAAAAAATTCACAGCTAAATCATCTAATTTAATTAGAGGGTTTTCAACTTTGCCTTCACCGACAAATACTTCAAAATTCCACTGTTCAGCTTCAACATCATCTGCTGCAAAAGTAGAAAAACTAACCGAGAGAGCTAGTAGAAAAACATACAATAATTTCATAATTTTAAAAACAAGGCTTCATAAAATAAATTAAACGGGTTTGCTAAACCATAACAAAATAACCTCATTACGTTAATGCCTACGTACAAAACCCTACAAAAATATTGTGATTTATTAAGGAAAATACTTTTGTACAAAAAGCTACAGGAATGTACTAACTCATAAAAACTTATTTCGCTTATAAATTGTACCGCTAAATTATAAAGCATAAACAATTATAAAAGATATTCGGAGATAATTTTAATGAAACTAAGAAAATCAGTGCTATTCGTCAGTGCAGCAATATACGCAGCAGGTATGGCAAATGCGACTGCACCTCATGGGAAGACTTACTCTGTAAGTAAGATTAATCTAAGTTCTGAAGCGGTAAAAGCTCGAACAACACAAACGTTAGGCCAGGAAGATAATAGTTTACTAGAAGGTAATGGCTTAAACATAAAACTTTCACCACAAAAGAAGTTTGTGCGTGAAGCTGACATAACCGGTGCTAATACTTATATTATTCGCTTGAAAGGTGCACCCGCAGCTTTATATGAAGGTGACGCGCAAGGTAACGGTGCAACTAAAGCACTTTTTTCTAATACTACTTTAGGTGCTCGTAGCCGAGATTTACGCGAAACCCCTGCCATTTCTACTTACATTTCACAAATAAAAACAAAACAAAGTGAGTTTGTTAGTAGTGCAATGAAAGCTGGCATATCTTTGAAAATTGAAGATAATTTTCAAGTGGCACTGAATGCTGTTACGGCAACATTAACGCAGGACGAAGCAGAAGCCTTAGCTAAAGTTAGTCAAGTAGCATTCATCTCTCGTGTAGTAAATCACGAGCTATTAATGGATGTAGCTCCAGAACGAACAAATGTTCCCGCCGTTTGGCAAGATGCCGATTTTGCTGAGAAGTCTGGTGAGGCCGGCCTTAAAGGTGAAGGTATGTTAGTGGGAGTTATTGATACAGGTATCAATACCGACCATCCTTCATTTGCTGAAATCGGTGGTGATGGTTATCAAGTAGTGAATCCTCTAGGTAGTGGAAACTTCTTACATGATTGTGCCGTTGAAGGTAACGAATCAATGTGTAACGACAAACTCATTGGTGTATGGTCACATTCTCTCATTACTGCCGCTTATAGCGACCCAGAATTTAATGAGTCTCGGCCTGCAACAGGTGAAGATTATCAAGGCCATGGCTCACACACTGCCAGTATTGCTGCAGGTAATGTCTTAACCAATGTCCCTTACAAATTACCTGCTATGTCAAACCAGCATTCTGGTATTGAGACCGGTTTAGAAATCGAACGTATGTCTGGTATTGCGCCTCATGCTAACATTATTTCTTATCAAATCTGTTACCCAGGTGGTGGAGGTGATAAATATGCAGGTTGTCCTAATGTCGCTGGTGTAGCGGCAATAGAACAAGCGATATTAGATGGGGTTGATGTATTAAACTATTCAATATCTGGTGGAGTGTTCCCACATGAAGATCCGGTTGAGTTAGCTTTCCTAGCTGCACATGAAGCGGGAATAAACGTCGCTGCATCTTCTGGTAATTCGGGGGCTTATCTAACCGTTAGTCACGTTTCTCCTTGGTTACTTTCAGTCGCTTCTACGCAACATGGACGAACTTTTAATGTTGGCACTTCTCAACGTCTTGAAGGACTAAGCTATAGTGGAACAGCAATTCCTGCCAGTTACCGCACTGACATTAATGGTATTACCGCTGCTGCAGTTACAGGCCCTATGGTGCTAGCTGAAAATTTTGGTGATGTACTTTGTGAAAATGCGTTCACGCCAGGTACTTTCGCTAATGGCGAAATAGTGATGTGTGCACGCGGAGATATTCCATTATTAACCAAATCGGCTAACGCTGCTGCTGGTGGCGCTGCTGCTGTTATACTTTATAACACGGATGAATCATCACAGGAGTTTCATGTCACGTTACCTCATGTGGTACCGACCATGCAAATGGATAAATATGATGCGCCTCATATGGTCAACTGGCTAAATGATGGCACAGATCACATGGCAACGATCTCAGCGACAGAGACGACTGCTGAAATAGACAGTACACGTGTTGATGCAATATCGTCATTTAGTTCGAAAGGACACCCGTACTATAAGGAATATCGTGAATCAACGGCACCGAGTATTGCCGCTCCAGGTTCAAATATTTACTCTGCTTTTTCTGACGATCAACCATTCACGGCCTATCCACAAGCTACAGACATGAACTCTATTAGTGGTACTTCAATGTCAGGTCCCCATATTGCAGGTGCGTTAGCGTTAATTAAGCAAGCTCACCCTCTATGGTCACCTTCTGAAGTAATGTCAGCAATGCAATTGACCGCAAATGATATTGTTGGCGACAAAAACGGTCGAGCAGACGTTGCAAACCCGTGGTTCTACGGTTCAGGTATTGCTCAAGTTGATAAAGCTATTCACTCAGGTTTGATCATGCATGTTCCTGTAGAGAATTATACAACAGCTAACCCAACTATTGGTGGTAATATTGGTGCGTTAAATACGCCAAATATGGTCGATGCAAATTGTTTTCATTCATGTACTTGGGTACGTGAAGTTACCGCTACTGTTGACGGTAAATGGACTGCAAGCACAGAAACGGATGAATACAGTGTTGGCATTAATGTTTCCCCTGCAGAATTTTCGCTTAATGCTGGTGAAACTCAGCGATTAATCATTACCGGCTCTTGGATTGATTCTCGTAATTCATATTCATCTCCTCGTGGTTTAACTGTCATGGGAAAAGTTCACCTTACTCATGAAAGTGAAGCTGTTCCTGCTGCCCAAATGAACGTAGAAATGGTACTCGACAGTGGCGGTTTACCAGATATTGTCGGTTTTAATGCTCATAGTGATCTTTCATCACATGGCATGAATAATTTACCTTTAGGTGATGCGCCTGATCTGAAAGTAACAGCGTATCAGCCAGTTAAAGCTAACATTAAAGAAATTCAATTAGTTGAGCGTGCTACAGGTAATGGTAGTAACTATTTCGAAACTGCCCAAGATGTCTCTAAAGTGCATGTTGAGTGGGTTCAAGTACCAGAAAATGCCAAGCGTTTTATTGCCGAAGTGATCAAGCATGGTTTGCCTATTGATGGTAATGAATTAACAGCTCCAATCGGTAATTTAGGTATCTATCTTGGTATTGATGCTAACGAAGATGGCGTCATTCAGTATGACGATGAAGTCATTTGTAAATCTATTGCGAGATCGTCTGAAATTAAGGATTGGTGTAATCTGCCTAACCCTGAAGCAGGTAACTACTGGGTTGCATTTCAAGAGCACAGATTTGATGTGAACTATGCCGAAGGTATGGATCCAGCAACCTTTGAACATACCATAGCTACCGCAGTTGTATTAGACGAGGTTGCGAATAATATTTCTGTTAGTTCACCATCAACAAGTACTACGGAAGCACTAAGCAATATTGAGCTATCATTAGATTATAATGACTGGCAACTAGGCGACAAACTATACTCAGCAGTAGAATTTGGCACTGATGGTGCTAATGCCGACAATATAGGTCTAATTTCTACCAGCTTTATCAGAGATATCGATGAAGTTACTATGACAGACAGTCGTGACGGTGCAAAAATTGGCCAAACGATCGACTATAACATGTCGGTGAGAGCTAATATGACCGGTATAGATCGTAGTTACACTATCACAGGTACTATTCCTGAAGGCCTAGAGTTAATCGCTGAAAGTGTCATCATGGCTGATAATCGCTTTATGGATGCTGATGTAACAATCGAAGGTAATAACTTCACTATTTCAGGTATTCAAACTAATAGCAGTGATACCGAACGCTCATACACCATTACCAATTCGTTAACCGACCCTATGTGTAAAACACCAGTAGGTGACGGCGGTTATGTCGACTTAAATGAATATGGTTTAAACCCTATCGATGGCGCACCAGGATCAAATGCTGATGCTCCATTACAAGTAACCTTTAACGAAATATTCAGAGATAATCGTGCTGCAGACGGCGAGCAGTTTTCTTTGTATGGCACAGAAATGACATCTCAGGCTAAATCAAATAGTCTCTATATTCATAGTAATGGTATGGTCAACCTAATTGGCAATTGGCATGGTCTTTTTGGTACGACAAACATGTCATATAGCACTGATTTCAATCCATTTTATTGGTCTAATATGGGCGTATTTTGGCATGGTGCAAATGGTTTTGGCGCAGCTGGTATGAACTTCGGTGCTCCTTATTCATTAGATGATAATGGCGACGGTGTATCAGGTATTACCTTTGCAGAACTGGTAGATGAAAACAATGATGGCTCTCACGTATTGATTGAATGGGATAACTTACAACATGTTAAACCTGACGGTGTGTGTGGTTTCCGTGGTTGTCCTCCTGGAACACCTTCTAAACCAAATCTAAATTCAAACACTAAAGTTGATGCTCAACTTATCCTAGCACGTGATTACGACTCGGCTACAGGTGCTTATGAAATGGTTTACGCCTATGATAATATGAATTTTGATTCCTATACGGCTGATAGTTCTGCTTTTCAGGAAGGTTTAACTGTAGAAAATGCAGCAACTGCAGGTGTTATTGGTTTTTCTAGTCCACAATTTGGGTCATCTCCTCTAGAAGGATGGCATAGACAATCTATCATTCCTGGTTATGATGGCTTTGGTGGTTTAGATCAATTTTTACAAGACGGCATGGCAGTATGTTTTGATTATGTTGGTCCTGAAGTTACCGCATTTGATATTAAATTTTCAGTGAAAGTTTCATCATCTGCAATTGGTCAAGACTTTACTATTGCTGTAAATGCCGATATTCAAGGCACCGAGAGCACTTCGTTTACTAAAGCGTTAAGCATCCCATCAAACATCACATTATATGATATTGATGATCAAACAACAGATGAAAATGAAACATTATCAGCTATCCAAGTCGCGTATATGGATAACAATAATGTAACGAATAACATCTCTGTTACCGGTGATGGGTTTACCACGGTTATTAATGATCATACTAGCGGTTCAACATTTGATATAGTGCCAAACGCTAACTTCCACGGTGATACACAAGTAACGGTAACCGTTGCTGACGTAAACCAAGCAACGGATGCACAATCAACGACATTTATGTTAACCGTATTATCAGATGATATTGAATTAGGCTGTACTGATGCAAATGCGACTAACTATGATGCGAGTGCCAATAGTGACAATGGTTCTTGTAAGCTTCCTGTCGAAGTCAAAAAACCTAAAAGTTCTTCTGGTGGTAGTATTGGTATATTTGCAATGATGTTATTGCTAGGTATGAGTATCCGCCGAAAAGTACAAAAATAACTAAAAGTTAAAAGTTAACGGTTAAAACTTAACGGTTATCCAATATTCAAACGATCTTGAGTTTGTAATTCAAGGTCGTTTTTTGCTAAGTCGGTTTTTAAATATTATTGGTTAAAAACTACTTATTCCATGAAATAAAATACGGGCGTTCATCTTTATTAGCTAAATATTGTGTACAAATAAAGTGCCCTGCTACTGCAACCAGCTCATTATCATAAAATATAAAAGGGAGTTGTTTTCGCTGCCACGGGGGAATCGATAATTCTTGTAGTACCTTTTTTAACGGGCGGGAGTGTTGCCTGTATTGTGGTAAACATCTCGGATTATCATGGCTAAAACGAATAGAAACAACTTGATGTTCTAATGGAGGTTTAATGGCGGCTTGCCAACTTCCTTGTTGTTGATTATTAATAGATGATAAAAAACTCAGAGTGCCTAAATTGTCAGGTAAAATTATAGCCACGCCCATCTTTTCAGTCATATCAATCTTGTGCTGCCATAACGAAATGTCTTGATAGACAGGAGTTAAATATAATTCACCTTTATAGCGTCTTAAGCAACAATCAGCCAGCTGAACTACCGGTGATTTATCTGCTTCAGCACTCAACTGCAGACAAATTTGCTGTAACTGCTGACGACTTGGCATCAAAATATCATGAATTGTCAGAAAATAACGTAATAGATTATTAAGGCGTGCCTGACTATGTTCAAGTAGAGAAGCAACATCAAGAGTATTGATTGAGTTTTGACATTTGGCCAAATCTTGCTCGGCTAATTCATTAAGTAACTGTTGAGCTTCAAAACAATGCTCCGCACTACGTGCAATAGTTTTATTTATACTTGGCCAACGTTCATTTAATTTTGGTAATACTTGATGACGTAAAAAGTTTCGATCAAAGCGTTCATCTGTATTCGACTCATCTTCAATCCACACTAATTCATTTATTTTTGCATAGGCTTCAATATCTGCACGTGAAATATTGAGTAAAGGACGTACTAATAACTGCTCCCCTAGTGCCATCTCACTTTGCATTGCTGATAACCCCTTTAAACCAGAGCCTCTTTTAAGGGCAAGTAGAAAAGTTTCAGCTTGGTCATCACTGTGATGGCCGGTAACAATTAAATCACCTAAATTTGCGGCTGATTGTAACGCATGGTAACGGGCATCACGCGCCAATGCCTCTAAACTTTTTTGTGCTTGAGTTTGAACATTTACAGAGATGATATTTAGTGGCAAGTTAAATTGCTGGCATTGCGCTTTAGCAAACTCTTGCCACTTTAAAGCATTAGCACTTAAGCCATGGTCTACATGACAAACACGAAGTTCACCTTTCAACCTATTCTGTTTCTTTAATGATGCAAGACAATGCAAAAGCACTTGAGAATCAACACCGCCACTATAGGCGATTAAGATATTTTGATGAGAATACTTTACACAGAATTCTTCTAAATGTGATTCAATAGATAACATAGTTTTTAAATCTAAAAACAAAAAATGCAAACATTCATTGTTTGCATTTTTATTATTGGTATAAAATGGACGACTTAACAGTAACCGAAAGACATTAACCTGTCGTAACGTTTATCTACTAACTCTTCTTTGGATAACTCTTCTAATTCGGCAAGATTTGCTTTTAACTCTTGTTTTAGGTTAGCAGCCATAATGTCCATATCACGATGTGCACCGCCTAAAGGCTCTTCAACAATATTATCAATAAGTTCTAATTCTTTAATACGCGTAGCAGTAATGCCCATCGCTTCAGCTGCTGTCGGTGCTTTTTCTGCTGTTTTCCAAAGGATTGAAGCACAACCTTCTGGTGAAATTACTGAATAAGTTGAGTATTTCAACATATTAACGCGATCACCCACACCAATAGCTAACGCACCACCAGAACCACCTTCGCCGATAACGGTACAAACAATAGGAACGGTCAAACGTGCCATAACTTTTAAGTTCATCGCGATGGCTTCACTTTGGCCTCGCTCTTCAGCACCAATACCAGGATAAGC
>Ga0105356_10004174_pt1 | contig 13989 bp, 9 predicted proteins | sample GOMGulsemesocosm_3_FD_83502 | JGI IMG/M metagenome (GOLD analysis project Ga0105356, IMG submission 83502) | Methane-oxidizing microbial communities from mesocosms in the Gulf of Mexico - GOM9D Gulf of Mexico | ecosystem: Environmental > Aquatic > Marine > Cold seeps | place: Gulf of Mexico...
CTTTCACTTATCCCATTCGCTATTTTTCGAATTTTATTTTCTGGAATTTTATATATTTCAACAACATCTTTAACCATAGTATCTGTCAAACAAATTATGGTATCAGAAAACTGACAGTTTTCAATTTCTGCTTTAATATTTCTTTTCTCCATAGAGTTATTTGTATTTTTCCAATCTGACCAAAATAGTTCCTTGTTATTCTTATAAAAAACTTTCCATAAAGAAATATGAATGCTATATATTATTTTTGTTTTAGTATATTTTTTCAAATATTTTATAAGAAAATGTTGCATATTACTAGTAAAATGAAAAGTATCAGATTTATTAAATTCAAAAAGATCATTTAAAATAAAAAAAACTCCTTTAGAATATTGCTCTGACAAACCAATCAATTCATTTTTATAAAAAAAAGGTTTAGGAATCTCTAGATAAGTAATGTTTTCTTCGATTTCCCTTTCGATTCTTGTTTTATCTGAACACCCCAATACAACAGAAACTAACTGATAAGATTCTTTTCTATTCTTTATTTCTTTTATAATTTCATAAATATATTTTCCAACCCCATAATTTTGAGATTCATCTGCCTGATTTATAATAAAAATTCTTTTTTGCTTCATATCTATTTCTCTATGTCAGACAAGAAAACATTCAAATATTCTTGTTATTTTTATCTCTTAATTTATTATTTACTGGTGCAGAATTCACGAATCGTTGATGCTCTAAATGATAGAGAGGTTCATCTGCCCTCATTATCCTAAAACTATTCTTTTTTAACCTGTAAAATCTTTCTTTATCATCAGACCCCCATCCTAAAATTTTCTCATTATCTATAGGCTGTTTTTTTTAAAGCTTTAGTAAATCCACCAAAAACACCTCCTACAGAATACTTAAACCATAACAAATAATTCCTTTCATTTTCCAAAAGAAAATCATAATTCCCAATTTCCGAATACATATCTCTGTACTCTCTAGAAACATTGAAAAAACTACCATTATAATGGTGCACAAATTTATTTTCACTTGTAGAATTCAACAAATAAATGGAAGCCTGAAAATATAAAGAGATGTGTTTTAGTACTAACTCTAAATTCAACAGCCTATCAACCGAATCAATCCGAACATAAATTAGAAACGTAGTATCCTTTAAATTATATGAAAGCTTTTTCATTGCTTCTAGGATTGCTATTAAACTCTTCTAAGTAAGACTCAAACGATTTATTTTTTTTAATCTTGTTATAATTGATCATCCTGATTCCTAATAATATCAATTTCTTTAGGCTCCTGTCTTCCATGCCTTTTTTATTTTTGTATAAATAATCAACTATTTCAATTGAATCTGTTTTTAAATTGTCAAACAAATTGTGTCCAACATTAGAATCGTTATTACTTGGTAATAATTCTTCTATCTTTTTTAATCCTTCAATACAGAAATGAGAAATTATCACATTGCTCATTCCATTTTTATAAAACAACCTACAGAGTTTTAATAGCTCTTTATTTTCAATAGGAATATTTCCAATATTTGTTCCTATTTCAAAAAAACTTATGAGTAAATATTCCTTAGTTTCCAATAAATAATCGTTGTGGCTTACTAATAAGTTTGATCTTTCTTCCAAATACACCCCCAAAAATAAAAGCTGTGGCAAATAGATCAATTCAAAACTAGTTCTAGAAAGCATTTCAACTTCATAAAACACAATTTTATCTATCATTGATAAGATTTCCTCCAAATCGTCTGATTCAAAATAGCCTTCTTCAATAAACTTCATCAAACTCCAGCCTATTTCAGCTAGTCCTGAATACGAATCATAACTATTTTTATCAATTTTGGATAATTCTTGTTTCAATACAGTTTCAAAATGTTCAAATGCAAAAAGTGAATAATCTTCCTTTTCAAAAAACCTACTATACTCAAATAAAAAATAAATCAAGGACAGACTCCCATTGAAATGATTACCCCTAATTGCTTCAGAATTTATTAATAAAAACTGAGCAACTCTATGCACCTCTTCTTCCTCTAGCTTAGGCTTTTTTTTCATAACCATAATAATATCTTTGGACTACATAATAAATTTGAGACATTTCCACCAAGCCAATTTTCATAATTTCTCCCCATTTCCTGAGCAGTAAGATACCCAATAGAACTATGTGTTCTTTTTGTATTATACCAATTTACATATTTCTTCAAAATTATTGGCAATAAAAAACATTCTCATCTTTTTTATCTTAATAATTATATGACAAAATAAGTATTATTTTAGGACTAATTCAATTTTTTCAACAATGTAGAGGGATATGATTTTTTTATAAAAACAACAATATCAAAATCATTTTTTAAATCACTAATACGAAACTCCCTATGAACTTTTGTTGATCCAACAGCTCTATAAAAAAGTTGTTTATTTAATATATTTTTTTGAGGAAGATTTCTTAAATCCAAGGCAAACATTGGAGTATTGGCTAGGTTAAAAAAATATTCATAGCTACCAATATAAGGTTTTTGTGATTTTATACTATCCAACCTTCCTATTTGTCTGTTATAAGCAGTATAACTACCTTCATAAAAAAGAAAACCTATCGACAAATATTCATCATCACCATAAAAATCATTCAAATACCCTCCCATTGATTTTTCTTTCTCATTAGCATGTCCATTGTGACTCCAGAGAATAAATTTAGATTCTGGATTTTGATTTACTATCCATTTAATATTTTCTGACATAAACAAATCCCTGTCAAAATAAGAAGTCGAATTAACATATTGATTTATTAAATTCAAATTAAGTTTACCCCACTCAGCTTTCATATGAAAACCATAATTCTTTTCTATATCCTTTTTAATTATCGTTATTAACTTATTGGCTTTCTCTTTATCATCAATATACTTTTTTTTTCGTTTCTTCTTTCCTTTAATTGTATACAACAACAATTCTAATTCATTTATTCTATTGCTTAAATATGAAGATTTAATTGATTTAGAAAACTCCAATAATGCCTCAACTTCTCCTTCAAAAAATTGCATATCAAAACCTGTAAATTGAATTTTATCTTTATTTTCACAATTGTATTCTCTCATCCATCGAACCAAATCTAATAGTTCTGTTGTATTCCAAGTCCAAAATTTCATATCAGATATCAATTGCTTAGGATTCCCTTCACCTGTCAAAACATGATCATTAATTTTGTAAGCTTCAGGCATAGAAGCTTCTATTGAAAAGATATTATAATCACAACAATTTTTTAAATATTTTATTATCCTATGTTTCATCTTAAATATACTAGATGCCCCATGTGTAACTTCTCCTAAGCTAATAATTTTTGACTTATTAAATAATTTGGACAAACTTAATAAACCAGAATTGTGAACAGAATTAGGATTACTTGTTGATAAAGGAATTATATTTTCATTCAACCAATATACATCTGATCTCGAAGGAGTTAGATCACTTAATATCCAACCCGTAATCTCTTCCCCTCCAATTTCTAGCACAAGTTTATCAAACCAAGAGATACCTTTATAGGAAAGAATCGTTCCTATAACTATATTTTTAGTTTCTATAGGTATTCTTGTTGTAATTTGATATTTCTTCCAGTCTTCTGTTCCTGAAATATTTTTATCAAGCATATTATTAAAGAAAAGTACATTTCCTTTATCATCATCTAACCTCAGCCATAAACCCGCAAATGTAGCGACATCTTTTGTTTTTATAAATCCTGAAAATTTAATCTCCTTAGCCTTATAACTTTCTTCTACACTTATTGATTGCGAAACTCCTCCAAAATCTTTTGAGCTGACAGTATTTATATTTGCTATTTTTAACCCTTTACTTCTTGAATAAAAATCAATCGTATCTAATGAAATCTTATATTTATTTTCATTAATTGAATGCCACCCAATCAAATTACCAAGTTCAAAATCTAAATTTAAAATTTGACTATTGGAAGATTCAAAAATTAAAAAAATAATAAAGAACAATTTTATCTTAAACATGCCAACACACTATTTTTATATTCCTATTCCCTATCAAAAACATTCAGTATAATTTAATACAAAAAAGCCACCTATAATCTTCGAGTTTAATGTCACTCTTAAACGATTTGAGAAATAATAAAAAATTACTACTATCCTGAAAAAACAATTCTTCACTTAACTCAATTTTCTCTTCACCATATTTTATAGTCTCTCTTTCATAAGAATCTATGACAATTTTTTTAATTTCTCCATTTTTTATAGACTCTTTTGATACGGAATTTATTTCCTTTATAATTTTCTCAAGAAATTTATTAGATTTTAATTTAACTCTCACTCTAAGATGTTTATCAGGATCTGAAAACCTTATAAAAAACCAAGAAACAATAGTTTTTTTCTCAAAACACTTTTCTATGAAAGGAAAAATCACATCTAACAATAGCATATCACTTAAATTTTCTCCTGCATAAATTTTAAAATATACCCATTCATTACAAAGTGAAACAATTTGATTTTTTTTTCTAGTAAAATGATTGCGTTCAACATATTCCTTGTTAACTTCTTTCTTTAATAAAAGTCCAAAACAACCATTAACGTAATGTTTATTATCAGTATCCTTTATAACATTATCATTAGAAAAAAGAAACTCTTTCATTATTAGATGATCTGTTTTTTTTACAGTATCAAAAAAAACTTTTGTAGATAACGGGTTATCAAAATTAATATACAATTCTTGATCACCTCTAATAATTACTATTTCCCTAGGAATATTCCATTTTTTTAACCAATCTTTAATTTTAAAATCTTCTTCCAGTAAATTTTTAAAATCTGATTTATGCAAGCTCCAAGATGCTGGGTATAATAATATATTGTTCCATTTAACTCTTGGCAAAAATTTGAATTGGTTATTAAGAGCCCCCCAATTAAAAGAAAGACCTTCTTTTAAATTTTGTGTTTGAATATCACAAAGAAATTGATACGTTGAAAGTGAATTGTAAGAAAAATTATGTGAGTTGCTTAATCGTGGTAAAATTGTTTTTCCATTTTTTCTAGACTTTAAAAATACTTGTTTCTTAATCGGATCTACAGATACCAAAATATCATTTATTGAGATTTGTTTATTACTTTTAACAGAAGAGTTAACTAAAAATGGAATTTCATAGTCTCTTATGTGGGGATGAGATGTTACATTGCCCATTCTATAATTAGAAAGATGGAGAATCTCAGCAATTATTGTATTTGGATTTATTATTTTTTCATGTTTCGAAACCTCATCAACAATCTCTCTTATTTCCTTACTCCCATTTGTAAATCTTCCTAAAATATTTACAGCACTACTCCCTCCACAACCTTTAAAGTAAATATTACAATCTCCTTTATTAATTAAACTAAAAGAGCAAGATAGACTATCTGGGTAATTTATTAAATCAAACCCTGAATTCAGTTCTGTATTGTCAGCAATATTTAACTCTGCCTGATTACTCTTTAGTGCATCTATTAATGATTTTAGTAAATTAACTTCTAACATTGATAAATTCAAATAATTATTTCGAAACTTACCTTTACTGTATAATTCTATTCCTTTGAGCAAAGGATTATACTCTCTTTTATTTTTGTCAATAGGATAGCCAATCCCTATTTCCTCATCTAAAACCTTAGACAAAGAAACTTCTTTATATTCGTGTAAACTATAGAAGCGATCAACAAAAGGATGTAACTTTTTATTTTCTTTTGATAAGCCTATTGAATTCAAAAACATCAAACAGTTTTCCAAATCTTTTTGAATTTTCTTAGAAAGAGTACAAGTTTCATCTGAACTCTTATACATCTCTACATGAAATACTTTATCATTTTTATCTAACTCAATTATTTTTTCTACCTCTACTTCAATTTCGTCATAACTTTGAATTTTATTTATGATGTTTTTATCAATCCCTTTTAATTTTGTTTGTATTTTTACTAAACCTGAAATTATACTTGCTAAATTTTCATCGGGCTGCACTATTTTACACAGAGTATTAATAATCACCGAAAGATAATCGTTTCCTGTTAGTAGAACATCTATTTCGCTATTAATTATTTGGTTTTCAATCAAAGAATTCAAATACTCTTCAGCTTCTTTCTGGTTAAATCCTTCATCCAAAATAAGGTTAACCAAATCACTATACTTTTTTTCCGTTTTGGTGCTTTTTATAATAATATTCAGAATATACTCGTTCTCAACCACAGAAAGGGTATGTTTTCTTTTAATACTTTCATCAGTGTACTCTATAAACCTACAGGACTTAGAAGAAACATTGTATAAGCTTGAGTTTGACTTATACTTAAGGTGTTTTTTTATAATTTCATGTTTTTGTATTTTCTGTGAAATTCTATATAGGATAGAATAATCTAATCGACTTAACCTTAAAACACTATCCTTATGAGAGTTAATATTAAGCTTTACAAATGACTCTTCTGACCACGCCCCCGTAGAACAACCTGCATAAAGCCCAAAAGGAATTGAACGTGTATGCATTCTAGTATAGTATTTATACAAAGAAACAATAAAGGAATCAAATTCTTTTTCATCAAAAGAAATATTTGCTTCCCATTTTTCAAGTTTTAGAAATAAACTCTTAGAGGCCAAATAAAGAGCTTCACGATAAAAAGGGTCTTGAAAATTTTCTTTTAAAGTTCTAATATCTACTCCTTTTTCAAAACTTTTCAGAGCTGTTCTTATTATCAAATCACTTTTAAAGCTGTATTTACTCATTTTTAAGAAATTAAAAGTGCGTTATCCCACGAATTATTACTTTTTTCAGATAAGCACCCAATAATTGATAATCCTATCCCTGCAATACCTTCCAAAAAAGATCTATTATTAATAAATTCATTTTTTTTAGGGTTAAAAGATTTATAACCTGCAAGCCCTCCTTCAAAAGTTGCAAATTTCAAAGTTTCATTATACCAAAAATCAGAAATTTTGAGATATTCTTCTTTACCAAAAATATTATATGCTTGTTTATATATATAGGCTACACCTGATGTTCCATGACAAAAACCTGCATCAAACATCCCATTCCGACTCGAATCTAATCTACTACAATTAAAATCCAAAATTATTTCAGCTCTTTTTTTAAGTTCAGGCCTATTTAACTCTTTACCTAATTGAATTAACAATATAGATATACCTAAATCACCATAGCACCAAGCTAAACGACTTGGGAAATTTTCATCAAAAGAACAAGTAAATAACGAGCCAAAAAACTCACAATCTTTTTGGCTTGACAATAAGAAATCAATTCCTTTATTCAAAACTTGTATTACATTATTTGGTGTTTTGTAATCTTGATTTACTTTTGATAGAAAATATAAGATACTTGGAATACCATGGGACAATCCTAAATTATAATTTCCTTTTTCTACTTTTTGATTCAATACATTAAAAAAATCCCAAGTAATGTAGTTTTCCCCCTCATTTCCTATCTTTATAATTTCTTTTGTTAAAATAGACAGAGCCTTTTTTCTAATTTTTGATTCTGTCCTATTTAAAAAATATAGACCACCACCAATGGCACCGTGTAAATAATCGTAATTACCTCTATTAATATCTAACACCATTTTGTCATATATAAATTTATCAACATCAAATAACAATTCATTAATATCAATTTCTGCATAATTATTCTTGACTACATGCTCAACCAACCAACCAACACCAGCATATCCATTACAAAATGTATAGTTATCAAAATTTAAATGGTATATCAATTTTTCTAACAGCCCTAATGACCTATTTAAAACTGTTTTATCATTCTTAAAAGATGAGTAATTTAATAAAAAAAGTATTTCGCCAGCTTTCCCGTTCATAAGACCAGAGTTAATATTAATATCATTTGTTTCGAAAAGAAGTACTTCTTTAATTTCTTCTAGCTTTAATTCCAGTTTTCTTTTTATCATTTTTTTCATAACCTAATACCTTCAATAATTAAAAAAACTAGTAAGTAATTATGCTTTCTAAAAAACATAAGGTGTTTTCTTTCACAAAAAAACAATATTGAAAAATCTTTATCAATTATTAACTATAATCTCTAACGTCAAGCTTCTTTTAAATTATCATCAAAGGACCTATCTATTTGATTCATCTCTAAAACAACACGATAAATAATTAAACAAACTTTACTTTATTACCAAATAAGCATCCACTTAAACAATAAAGTATTAATCCATCCTTAATTATTAACTTAATAATATATTTTCTGATATTGCAATCTAATTACTTATCCAATTTTTTTTAAATGTAAAACTATTAATTGAATTTCGCAATTAAAACCTCTAATTAGAAAATCTTAGTCATTATTTTCACCTACTCCATTTTAAATAGAAATAAATTTACCATCTACATTTTAGACGAACCTACTACTTGGTTTGCATTTTGAAGACATCAATGTTTTGATGAAAGTCTTACACAAACTAACTGACAAAGGAAATACCGTTCTTATTATAGAGCACAATATGGACGTTATCAAATTGGCCAATCATATTATTGATATAGGCTTAGAAGGTGGTAAAAAAGGGGGAGCCGCTCTTTGTACAGGAACTCCTGAAGAAATCATCAAAAATAAAAAAAGTTATACTGCTCAATTTTTGAAAAAGGAGTTGGCCTAATTCTTTCTAACTTCTTTTACTTAATCGTTTTTATTTTGTCATTATGTTCTTGATTGAAAACAATCAAGAACCTCTTGAATAGTATCAGTATTAATATTGTTATCTATTCTATATTCAATTGATTTCCCTAAAAACAAATCAATTTTCAGAATACTTTTTTTTCGAAACATTTTTAATAATGCTAGTTCAAAACACATGATAAATGCTAAAAAATTTAACAACAAAGAAAACACTACTTGTCGCTCTCCATTTAACAGCCCTACATTAGATATCTTTTTATAACTAATATCTTCCTTCAATTTTCCTCTTTTCTCTATGATTATATTTGAATCAAGAAAACAAAAAACAAAATTACTCTCTTTATCTAGTACTATCTTTTTCATAATTTATGAATAAATCAATTTTTCAATAAACATTAATTTTCTGTCCAGTTCCTTATGTTTTGTATAAAGTTTATACGTTTATTCTTATACTTGTTATAAAACACAATCTTCACAAGCGCCTTCAATAAAAAAGCCACTACTAAATAATATTGATTGTTATTTCTCCAAAATCTTCCATTTATCAAATACGAGACTACTAAACCCTCGAATATTAAAGTCATAAACAAATATTTTTTCGCTGTATCAAACTTCATCTGCATAAAATCCGTGCCCCAATTCCAACCAATTATCTCAGAACTTATTAAAAGTTCATCTTCTTTAAACTGAACATTTATTTCAAAGGGTTTGTTTCTTATAAGAATTTCGTTGTGTTTTTGTTGGTAAACAAAATTATGCTTATCAAGGTTCTTGATAAGGTTTTATCTTTTTTTTATATTTAATTTTCAGCAATTCAATTGAATAAATATACATAAATTTCATCAATCATTGTAGCTATAATATTAAGAGCTCATAATTCACTTACTTCATATACTTAACTAATTTATTCCCTATACATAAAAAGGCACAGTCAGAATCCGACAGTTACCCCATTCCCAACCCTAAACATAAAAAATCATTCACCGGTAAACGATTTAATATAGCACAGTCACCGTTCATAAAACACCAATCACCCACAACTTCTACCTTTACACCGAATCCCCTTGAAACTTCTTCAAAAAAAGTATATATTGACCATCTGCTAGTCAAAATATAAAAAATGAGCTTATGAGTCCAAGTGAAGACAGAAAAATAAGAGAAAAATTTACAACGAAAACATGGAATGAAATCAAGACCAACGATTCTTGGGCCATTTTTAAAATCATGTCAGAATTCGTTGATGGATACGAAAGATTGAGTAAAATTGGACCTTGTGTAAGTATCTTTGGATCTGCAAGAACAGAACCTGAACATGAAAATTATATCCTTGCAGAAGAAATTGCCTTTCAGCTTACACAAAGTGGATTTGGAGTTATTACTGGTGGTGGGCCTGGAATTATGGAAGCAAGTAACAAAGGAGCGCACAGAGGAAACGGAACTTCAGTTGGCTTAAATATTGATTTACCCTTTGAACAACACGACAATCCATATATAAGCAAAGGCATGAGTTTGGAATTTGACTACTTTTTTGTCAGAAAAGTAATGTTTGTAAAATACTCACAAGGATTTATTGTTATGCCTGGAGGTTTTGGAACTTTGGACGAATTGTTTGAAGCCATCACTTTAATACAGACACATAAAATTGGTCGTTTCCCTATTGTGCTAGTTGGAAGTGAATTCTGGACAGGCTTGATTGCCTGGATAAAATCGACCTTATTAACCAAATACGAAACGATTAGTGAACAAGATTTAAAACTATTCAGAATTGTTGACACAGCAGAAGAAGCTGTAGAACATCTAAACAAATTCTATTCTAAATACAGTTTGAAACCAAATTTCTAAAAACACTTGCATTTTTTGAAAAACAAACCCTACATATTCTTTTTACTAGTTTTGTTTGCTTTTACAGGAAAAGCGCAGCAAACGAAAATTGGTATAAAAGCATTATTACTTCCTCAAACAAACCAATTGGCAGTACAACAACGAATTGTGTACACCAACAAAAGTGATAATTTTCTTCAAAATATAGTCTTACACAATTGGCCCAATAGTTTTAAAGATCGAAAAACAACACTCAGCAAGAGAATGATTGAGAATCACAAAAAATCTTTGTACTTCGCTGACTCTGTAGACACTGGCTTGACCAATATTCAAAGAGTTGCTTTGAATTTTAAGAAAACAGACAATTACAAAATCTACAATAGACAATCCGATTTATTGGAAATCACTCTAGAAAACAAACTAGCTCCCAATGATTCAATTATTCTTACCATCAATTACAGCATACGCATACCAAATAATAAATTTACAGGATATGGTAGAAGTCCTGAAGGAAATTACAATTTAAGGTATTGGTACTTGGTTCCAGCCGTTTACAAAAATTTAAAATGGCATGCCTACAGTAATATCGATATAGACCATATGTATATGGATGTTGCTGATTACAATCTTAATATCAATGTTCCTATAGGCTATCACGTAAATTCTTCTTTAACTTCTGAACTTAGCTACACTAAAAATTTAGCCGTCTTCAAACTCAAAGGAAAAAACAGAGTAGATCTTCAATTAAATATTACAAGAAATGGCAGTTATTCATTTTACAATACAGATGCAGTCAAAGTAATTTCCAATATTGAATCCAAAGAACTGTCCAACTCTATCAAAAAAACGATTCTAAACAGAGAGCTTGATTTCATCAAAGATTATTTAGGCGCCTATCCACATAAAGAAATCTTAATCGATAAAGAATCTTATCTTAAAAATAAAGTACAAGGTCTTGATTTAATACCTCAATTTCTTAGTTCTTTTCCTGATGTTTTTGAGTGGGATTTAAAGCTTTTCAAAGCATTAAGCCGTAAATTCATCGAACACACATTGCTACTAGACAAAAACAAAGATTATTGGCTCATAGACGGAATTCAGACTTATTTGTTAATGCAATACACCAACAAATACTATCCTGAAGCCAAGTTGTTTGGAAAAATATCCAAAACTTGGGGGCTTCGAAAATTCAATTTATCACAAATGAATTTCAATGACAAATACCCTTTTGTCTATCAATTTTCAGCACGAAAAAACATAGATCAATCTTTAACAACACAGATTGATTCCTTGTCCAATTTCAATCGAAAAATAGTAAACAAATACAAAGCTGGATTGGGATTACGTTACCTCGATCAATTTTTAGGTAACGGTATTCTTCAAAAAAGTTTGAAAGAATATTTCGAAAACTATAAATTAAGACGCAGTACGAGTCAAGATTTTCAAACCATTCTTCTTAAAAACAGCAACAAAGATCTTGGCTGGTTTTTTGGAGACTACCTGCAATCAAAAAAGAAAATAGACTATACTCTTAAGAAAATAAGAAAAACAAACGATTCACTTTTCATCACCATAAAAAACAAAAGAAATATTACTGCCCCCGTGGCACTTTATGGTGTCAAAGACAAAAAAATAAAATGGAAAAAATGGATTACTGGTGTTGATAAAACCAAAACAATTGGAATTCCGAAAGGTGATTATGACAAAATTTCTCTGAATTACGAATACCTCTACCCTGAATTCAACCTTAGGAATAATTGGAAAAACATCAATCCAAAACTTTTTGAAAGACCTTTACAATTCAAATTCATTAAAGACCTCAACGACCCTTATTACCACCAGATCTATTACAAACCTAGTTTCAATTACAACTACTATGATGGTGTTATTTTGGGAATGGGATTCAGTAACAAACCGCTATTAAAAAACAATTTAGAATATAAAATTGTACCTGCTTATGGGACAAAAAGCAATGCGATTTCTGGAAAATTTTCTATCAAATACAATTACCTACCTGAAAACAAATTGATTTATAAACTTACTTTTGGAGCCAGTGGTAATACCTATCACTATACTGAAAACTTAAGTTACAAAACCTTCAATCCTAGTATTACATTACGTTTCAACAGAAAAACACTTAGGGTAGCGGGTAACAATTCCATCAACTTAAGGTATTTGATGATTCAAAAAGAAACGCCACCCGGCCAAGCTATTTCTGATGAAAACCGTTACAATATTTGGAAACTAGGCTATACTTTTTCTAAACCCGAAATCATCAATGATTTTAAATTTCAAACAAGTATAGAATTTGCTGATAAATTTAGCAAGTTTACCACCACCACCCATTTCAGAAAATTAACAAACAAACACAGACAATTTGATTTTAGATTGTACACTGGAATTTTTATCAACAACCGTACAGATACCAATTCAAATTATTTCAGCTTTGGGTTGAGCAAGCCTCAAGATTACTTATTCGAATACAATTTATTTGGAAGGTCAGAAGACACCGGTTTCATCAACCAACAATTTATCAACGCAGAAGGTGGTTTTAAATCTTTCTATACTCAAAAGCATCATCAGTTTGCCAACAGCTGGATGACCACTTTAAACACCAGTGTAAGTCTTTGGAATTGGCTAGAAGCTTATAACGATTTTGGCTTGTTAAAAAGTACAAATACTCCCGTCTTTTTTGCTCATGAATCTGGTTTGCGTTGCAATTTCATCAATACCATTTTTGAACTCTATTTCCCTATTCATTCCAATTCAGGGTGGGAAATTGGACAAAATAACTACACAGAAAAAATTAGATTTACACTAACTTTGGATATCACAAAAATATTCAATTTTGCTCGCAGAGGTTTTTTGTAATCTAATATACTAAACTCCCCGCATTTAAAAACAAAAACGGATGAATCCCCTTATCAAACTATCTCTTTTAAGTTTTTTTTGATCTCCCAAAACAGAATCAACTCCCCTCTTTCAATTCTCACTAATATTTCGTACATTTGCACAAGCAAAAAAAGCTACTCTATGACGTCACTTACCTCTGAAATTGATCAACAAAACATCTCTTTTCAACAATTTAAAGACGAAATCTTAAAAGATTACTACACCGTAGTACTTAGTAGAGCATGCAGTGTCTTAGGTAGAAAAGAAGTTTTGACTGGAAAAGCCAAATTCGGAATTTTTGGTGATGGAAAAGAGGTTCCACAAATTGCAATGGCCAAAGCTTTTCAAAAAGGGGATTGGAGATCTGGATATTACAGAGACCAAACATTTATGATGGCTTTGGACGAATTCAATCCAAATCAGTTTTTTGCAGGCTTGTACGCTCATACAGATATTGAGGCAGAACCTTTCTCTGCTGGTCGACAAATGGGAGGTCATTTTGCAACACATAGTATCAATGAAGATGGTAGCTGGAAGGATCTTACGAAACAGTACAACACCAGTTCTGATGTTTCTTGCACTGCGGCTCAAATGCCACGTTTGGTTGGACTTGCATATGCTTCAAAACTTTATAGA
>Ga0105356_10004175_pt1 | contig 13988 bp, 11 predicted proteins | sample GOMGulsemesocosm_3_FD_83502 | JGI IMG/M metagenome (GOLD analysis project Ga0105356, IMG submission 83502) | Methane-oxidizing microbial communities from mesocosms in the Gulf of Mexico - GOM9D Gulf of Mexico | ecosystem: Environmental > Aquatic > Marine > Cold seeps | place: Gulf of Mexico...
GTGGCTTTGAACCAATTGAAAGATTTAAACGGCAAAACATTAGTCAAAAAACTAGCACGAGAGCCCGGCAAGCGCGATTCTCGTTACATTCATTTACTTTCAGATGCCAGTGAGCTTAACTTAGCCGAACCTATCACCTCCCATGTTGGCGATGTTTCCTCTGAGAATCAATCTCAATTGGTACAAAGAGTATCGGAATTAGAGCAACAAGTTATTGCTTTGACCAAACAGGTTTCCATCTTAACTGACCTAATCGAAAATAGTTAACATGGATTTTATGCGCGAGTAGATCCAAAATATTGAATAATGCTCGATAAGGTCTATTTGCACTACCATCCCAATGAATTATAACGATTTATTAAAAGCATATAGTTCGCACTCGCCCATAGTTACCCACCTAAATCTATACCTTGTTGGTGGGTATATTGGTGGGTAGGTGGGTGTTTACAAAACACCTTGTGGTGGGTAAACTCAGTCTCAAGTGATATAAGACTTGAGAGCACTATGAGTACAAAGGGCAAATTATCAGCGAAGGAAGTTGAATCAAAAGCCAAAAAAGGTGAAGTAGGTCGTTACGCTGATGGTAGTGGCCTGTATTTTGTAGTTCCCAAGTCAGGTTCTGCTTATTGGATGGTACGTTACACCGCCAACAAAAAGCGCAAAGAAATGACACTAGCCAAGTACTCTGATCTTGGTTTAGCGGATGCCAGATACGAAGCTGCATCTAAAATGAAGCAACTCAGAGAAGGTCTTGATCCTCTTCTTGCCAGAAAGCGTGCCGATCAGGAAAGTATTAAAACGGTAGATGACCTGTTCCAAGATTGGTATCCAACGCTCGAAGTCCGATTAAAACACCCTAAGATCCCTAAGCGCATCTATACCAAAGATATAGCTCCGCACATTGGTGAATTTAAAATCGATCAGGTCACGGCCAGAGATATCCGCACCACCATTGAAACAATCAAAACTTCGGGTAGATTAGCTATTGCTAATGATGCGCTTGGTTACTGCAAACAATTATTCAATCACGGCATAAAACTCGATTTACTCGCTTATAACCCAGCTGCTGCTTTTACTTTTAAAGATGCTGGCGGTGTAGAAAAAAGCAGAGACAGGGCTTTAAGTGAAGAAGAACTTAAACAATTTTTTGCTACAGCCAAAGAACACAGTTACAGCTTTAGTCATGATAATTATCTAGCTTGTTTATTATTAGTTTGTTTAGGCGTTCGTAAATCCGAACTGTGTGAAGCCAAGTGGGAAGAGTTTGATCTAGAAGAAGCACTATGGTCGCTTCCAGCGACAAGAAGTAAAACGGGCGTTGGTTTTACTATTCCTCTAGCACCTGAAGTACTTATATGGCTTAATGAATTGAAGGTGTTTGCCTGTGATTCCGAATATGTATTTCCAAGCCGTCGAGCTAGCAAAAATCCACATATGGGGGCAGACACACTTAATCGTGCCATTACAAAACTATTTGGTCATGAAGCCGGTAAAAAAAAGCAACCACCCAACTTAATGGGTGATATGCCACACTTTACAGTTCATGATCTGCGCCGTACTTGTCGAACTTTATTGGCTCAGCAAGGCACGCTAGGGCATGTTGCTGAGCGCTGCCTTAATCATAAGCTCAAAGGTGTCGAAGGAATTTATAATAAGCATGATTATTTGGATGAGCGTAGAGAAGCTTTAAAAGCCTTATCACGATCGGTTTCCATCACTATTACAACTCGTTAGATTTAAAACCTGAAACTATATTAAAGCTAGGTGTAATTGGCTCACCTTTAGCTTTATTTTCGATCAAAAGGAAATCTATATTAGTATCGTATCAGCCAATGCCTGGTACATACTCCTTCTCCAGTGATTGACAAAAGGTGCTTCATTTATAACAGGGTCGATTAGTGTTTGCTTTACTTGGTGGTTTGAAATCCCTAGTCCTTTTAGCAAGTTTATCTGAGCTAGACTTGTAACTAGCTCTTCTGCTGCTTTAGTCGCAAACCTTACAGCAAGTTCAAAATCTGTAAAGTGGGTTATAACCCTACTTTTGTCATCAGCCTCCCAGTTATCTGGCGGATTCACGAAATATATAAATGTACCTGGTTCATTATTTTCGCCTGATGTATATGACGCAAATATCCATTGTTCATCGAAAAACTTCATATCATCTAAATATGGCTGAATAACTTGCTGAGATTTGTTAACGGCAAAATCTTGTCCTTTTCCGTCCATATTACAATCTCTGCATGAAGGTACTAGATTGTTTGGAACAACAGAGAATAAAGGGAAATGGGATTTGGGTAAAAAATGATCTAAGTTACGAGGCCTACCTATTCCTCCACAGAATGGGCATTTTTCATCAGCTGCAAGCAGTAGAGAATTATATATAGATCTACCTGGTTTACCAGACTTAACTAAGTACAAGTCATATAACTTAACTAGCTCTGATTTAGTTAAGTTATCTATAACTGTGGGGTCTGCACCTCTCGCACATATTAGAGGAGGAAAAGTATAGAGCTCACCTGTTTGTGCCGACGCCAAGTAATTTTGACTATGAATATTTAATGCATTCTTACTGTGATTAACTTTTGCCTTTAATGCATTATTTCCTGTAATTCCTTCGATGCATTGTTCTAATGTTTGAAGGAAATTGTAGCTTGGAGCATTAAGTCTTATCATTACTATTGACTCCATCTCGATGAGCAATAAGCGCTTTCAATATTGCTCTAGCTTCAAAACCAAGTTTATTATTGTACTCAGTTAAGATTTCATCATAAGACATGTCATTATCAACCGATTGAGTCAGCATGTCATAAAAACCAGACCTTACGACCTCTAGACCAAAGACTTCTTTTGTTATAATTCCGACATTCTCACCAAAGCTTTCTATCGTAGGACGACTCGTTGTAACATCCATTTCTATTCTATTAACTTTCCAAACACAAGAGCTTGGAATTTCTTGCAAGACGACAGGGGAATGTGTAGCGACTATTGCCAATCCATTTCTGTCATGCAAAAGATCAGCTAATGAACGAATCAATGCTGACAATAGTGGTGGGTGTAAATGGCTCTCGGGTTCATCTAAGAGAACTAAAGTTTTCTCATCAACCGTCGCTACAAGCCTAGAGATAGTTAAAAATACAATTGCATGTCCTGAGCTCATTCGAGCCAAGAAAGGTTTTATTTTTTCTTTATATTTAACCTTAAAACCTTCGGAATCGCTTTGTTCTATGGATATTTGTTTTATTTCACGAAAAAGCTCTTCTATGCGAAGAAGGCCCATTGCTAAAAAATTATCATCAGATCCAAGCTTATCTATGGCTTTAATCCACCTTGCCGTTCTATCTTTATCATAAAAGCATTTAGTTAGAGCAATCACACAATCATCATGTAGTTCATCAATTGTTCTAAGAGTTTCCTCACCTGATTTATCTTTCAATCCTATATAAAAATAGCATGTACCTTTTGCTGGATCAGATTGTTCTTGGGGTGGTATAAAAGGGTCAAAAGCACTAAATGAAACAGATACAAGACTACTAAAATAATCTTTATTTATCGGAGCATCATCCCAACCATTATTATCAATAAATATTGATGTAGTAGATTCAGGCGATGTTATAGCTTCAATCATCCCATTAAGAATAGTTGTCTTACCAACTCCATTTCGACCAATTAAAGCATGAATATTAGTAGAGGGTTTCGAGTCAACTTCAACACTAAAATCTAGCTCGATTCCTGACATTTTTTCTTCAATAGGCCTAACATATTTAAAGTCAAAATCAGTTAATTCTGCTTTCCCCTCTAATACACGAGCGTATTGACCTTTTATTATTGAAATACTTACACTTCTCAATAATGCAGTACTGAAAACTTCTTCATCTCTAATAGATTCAACAAGTTCAACATCGTGAACCAGGTCTTTTAACGATGATAAAATGACGTTCCTGTATTCTACAGGTAATAAGCCCATACTTTTATAAAACTCAACACCTTGCCCTAATGAGAAAAATCCATCGTCCAAATGTGAGAATCTATTTGGTAAAACTTCATAGGTAGCTTTCTCCGTGGTTTGCCCCACATAACCTATTTTAATATCTCCAATATCGTGATATTTACCCGTATCATCATGAACAGACATTTGAAACATAGTGATGTATGAATAATCATTCCAATTATCTTTCTTCAAATAAACAGTATTTTTACCACTGTCAGGTACCCAGTCTTTGTTTGATAAAAGCCTAAATTCCATTTCTAGTATTACTCCTTAAAATTTTTATTTGCCTTAAAAAATCAGCTTCAAATATCCTATTACTCAACCTTTATTAATCCATTGACTGAACTGAATTAGCTAAACGTTTTTCGTGCCCTAAAGGTGTTGTATAAAACCGTTGTTCGATACCATATAGCAGGTACTTTAGTTCATCATCAGTTGTTACTTCAAATTTACTATTATCTTTATCAAATTTAAGTTTTTTCTCACAGTAACTATGAATATATGAACACATTTCATCTCGATCTTCAGCTGGCATAGCTGCGAGGGTATCCATAGCTAATGCAACTCTTTTACGATTAGGTTTTGATACCTTCTCTATACTAAAATCACCAGAGAGCTCAATAAAGTCTTCTTCAAGAAATATTTCAACTTCTTCGTTAGTAGCTTCTTTGTAAAGCACATCAATACCTTTAAAAATACTCGATATCGTTGCTAAGCTCTTAAATACTAACTGATCGGTGTTTTTAAAATAAACAGCATCCGGAAATGCATTTACAACAAGTCGCTTGTCGCTATTTTCTAACGTAGCTGCTTCGCCAAATGCAATCATCTTCTTACTAACGAACAGAGAGGGTGTAATTTTCTGAAAATAAAAGTCATCCCCTTGGATGGCATATAGTTGAGCTATATCTTTAAACTTGGTTTTAGGTAAATCATCGTAGTCTTTAGAATCAAAAGCCTTTTTTAGTATTTCAATACAATATTGTTGCTCACTAAATTGATCTATTTTAAACCAGGAATCTTCATCCAAATTGTGATCTGGAATGTACTCGACACAAGCATCATCCGTGATAATTAACTCATCAAAAAGTGTTTGATCAGATAACAATTTAAATATTGTCTTTTTGCTATGTCCTTTAACTTTGGTCAGTACTTGATCCATGAACTATCCTCGCTCTATAAATGTATAATTATTAATTCTATATGCTCTATCAATCACGATATCAGAAGGTGTTTTATAGCGTTCTCGGCTTATCAGAAAGATTGTTGCTCCGCTTTTGGTTTTGATGTTATAAAACTCAAAACCAAATAACAGAAACAGCGGATTGAAGTAAAGTGCTTGGGATAGGAAAGTAAAAACAAACAAGACACCATAAATAAAAATCAACGTTTCCCAGTTGCCTATACTTAACGCTACAAAGAAGTAACCTAAGTAGCTTGGAAGAAAGCTATTATTCGCATGTTCGATAGCAACGACCTCACCAGCCTTAAATTCATCCTTACCAAGAAATTTACTTAAAAATATACTTAGCCCTGTTAAAATAATGGGAATGAAAAGATAAAGGGCATAAGAAATTGCGTTCGGTAGTTCAATTAGATAAGTGCACTTTTCAAAAAAGTATCCTAATGTATAACCTTTTTGCACAACAAATATTATAAGCAATAATGATGTTGCTGTAATTGTTAACAAGAGACGATAAGCTAAATTTGTCATTCCATTGTAACCTGACCGTTCATCAACATAGGGATAAGCCAATCACGAAGCTCAATAAGTTCGCTATTTTCTTGCTGGTTTGTTTCGATTTTTTGATAAATAGGCTTCACTTCTTGATTAAACATCTCAAGTACAGACTCTGGAGGGATCGCCAACTTAAAACTTTTGACTAACTCACCATTTAAATTATTAATATTTGTTCCAAGACACTCATTTTTAATAGTGTTTCTTAGAAAGTCTGACTGCATATAACCAAAAAGAAAATAGCTAAATGGTTGTTGAGCGACAAGCTTTGCGCAAAATGCACCAAATGCAACTTTATCTTCAAAATAATACAGACCATTCTTTCCTATATGATCTATGCTGCCACTAGACATGGTAATCAATATTTCATACTTTTTGAGGAGTTGTTGTTGGCTGATAAGCGCCTCTTTCACATAGACCATATTATCGATATCTATTTGATTACCCGTAATGTTAGTCGCTCTCAATATTGGTACTGTACCTTCATCTTCACTGTTGGCAATATCATCCTTACCGTAAGTTACTCCTCTTACCAACTCTGAAATATCCGAAAGGGTGCCATCATTCCAACCTTTCGGAATCTCTCGCTTCAAAACATCATTAAAAATTAAAGTTCCACCTGAGGATTTATATGGTTTGCCATCTTCATTCTGAAAATCAAACTGTATGAACCAGTAGTCGTAAAGTGTTTTTGTAATAGCTTCTAGTTCAACATTGATTTTGTTATTTACTTTTACTTTTTGATTGATTTTGTAAAGAAGATCTCCAATTTTTACCTGTTGTTCATATTCAGGAAGCAAAAGATCTAAGTAAGAAAAAATATCCTCATTTAAACTTGCCCTGAGCGTCATAACCGCATTGTTTGACATAGTTTTTCTAAACAAAGGCCCTCTTAAGTAAAAGGCCATAAATTTTGCATATGTAATATTACTTTGAGTAGGACGAAAGCGCTTAAGAAAGCCACTGTAGCTAGCTTCAGGGTAATCTTTGACAGCCACAGAACTCATTGCAAGTTCATCAACAACTTCGCTTGTTCTTGTTAAAAAGACATCACCTTCTTTTATAGAGTAAGTTTCCTGTTGTTTGCTTGATGCATCCATAAGTTCTGTAAGTTCATCAGGAACAAAGTAGTTATTAAACACGGCTGAGAATGATAAAAATGGACTACCATGCCCAGCCTGGGCTTTGGTTGAAGATATCCCAGATGACATCGAATATAGATCACAGAATCGATGTTTGGTAAGCTTATTCATATCTGAGCCCTTTCATCTGTTTCTTAATATCACCTTCTAATTCACTAGACTGATCAAATAAACATTCAAGTTTTGAGGTGAAACCTTTCATTTTTTCGCTAAATTCTTTAGCTGTTACATCGGTATATTTAATTTTTACATCAAAGTACTGCCCTGCACTTAATGAGTAATTTTTAGTGGCAATATCGTCGTAGCTCACCACAATAGACAAGTCATCAATGATTTCTTTTCTATTGAAAGTATCAATAATTTTTTGTTCTTCTACATCGGATAATACCGTTCTTTGGTTTTTTCCTTCCTTTATCTTTTTGCCCAAGTTTGATGCATCAACCAAGACCACGTCACCCTTATTAGTAGCGTCAATAAACAGTATTGAAACATTTGTACCTGTGGTAGCAAATATGTTCGATGGCATTGAAATAACACCCGCTAACATTTTATTATCGATCAAATGTTTTCGTATTTTCAGGTCGATCGATTTAGCTGTAATAAACCCAGTCGGAACAACAACAGCCGCTTTTCCATTGTCTTTAAGCGAGTAGATAATGTGCTGTAAAAACAATTGATATATTGCCATTTTATCTTTAGCTTTAGCTGGCACCTTTGGAACACCAGCAAAAAAACGTTTTTGGTGCTCTTTGCCTTCTAACTCTTCATGAATTTCACTGAAATCCAATTTAAAAGGAGGGTTTGAAACAATGTAATCAAACTTTTTTATGGCCGCATCATCTTTATGGTGAGGATGGCGCATCGTATCACCCTCGATTACATTAGGAATAGAGTGTACGAGATTATTAAGAATTAAGTTTAGTCTTAGCAGGTTTGATGATTTTTTCGAGATATCTTGAGTAAATATAGAGCAGCGATTTTCTCCAATAGCATGCGCTACATTCATTAACAATGTACCAGATCCTGCTGATGGGTCGTAACAACTTACATTACTGATTTTACCTTGTTTTTCTGCTGGCACTAAAATACTGGCCATAATGCGAGCAACAGCATGAGGTGTATAATACTCTGCGTATTTACCACCAGAATCGCTATTGTAATCTTTAATTAAGTATTCAAATATTACGGCATAAAAGTCATATTTTTGGGTGAATATACGCTCAAAGCTGAATTCTGCAATGCTGTTGATAATTGCACGACAAAAATCATCTCGTTTATTTACAGATACGTTTTCACTGATGGACTCAAACAGAGCTACCTTTTCGCCTGAGTCTGTCATAACTGAGAATGTTTCACTATTTAATTTAGCGATATCTCGTAGAGTATCATCGAAAAGTTTAGCAAAATCAGCTTCATTTTGTTTAGCGAATAGAGTAGAAATAAAATGCTCTGATTTCAACTGTGCGGCATCGGCTGGCAATTGCATAACAAGCATTTCACGCTGTTCTTCACTTAAAGCATTAAAGGCTTGTTCCCAATTATCACTATCGGCTAGCTTGGGTTCTATTTGTTTGGTTTCATAGCTAAACTTGTCATTTAGTAATTTATATAAAAATACTTGAGTAATAATATCGAATTCACTGGCGCTATTTCCCAAACCATTACGAGCGCAAGTGGATTTTAAATTATCGATTAATTGTTGTGTTTTACTTTGAAAATCTTGCTCTACCACGGTGCACTTCCATTAAATTCATTTAAATATTCCCGCACTAACAACTGATTAATATGCTTAGCTGCAGACGGGTTGAGATTAATTTTTTGTTCTACTTTGAATTGTCTAATCGTATTCGGTAGGACGCTTCGTTCAAAGTAACCTTCGTTATTAAGCAATTGTTGGTTATTCAACACTTGCTCATCAGTTAACTGTTTTACTGCTGTTAACGCTGCAAATATACGACGCTCTGTTAAATTTTCTGCGCTAGTAAAGTCACTATTACTTTTTGCTTCCTCTGTAATGCGTTTATGAGTACGTGCATATTTGTCATCGCCAAGGTATTTGGCTTTGATGCGACTATTTTCCAAGTTCAATATTTTTACTCGATCATGAATCTTATTAAGCGCCCCAATATTTTTATTCATTTCTTCTTGGCTAACTTCACTTAAATTTTTATTTTTAAATAATCGCTCTAATTCCTCTTTTAATAAGATGAATTTAGGATCTCCTTGATCAATGTTTCCAGCCAATGCTTCACGAGTCGTTCTTAATGTATTTTTAAGTTCATCTGCTAATTTTAATTCGTGTTCACCTACTTTTGTAAACATGAAAATTACATCTTCAAGGGCTGTATTTAGTAAATTACTTGTATCTGAGCTATTTTCTACCCGCTCCTTGAGGTTAAGGTTCTGCAAGTGATTATTAGTTTCACGGTATAAAAAATTTAGTTTGGCAAAATCTAAGCTTTGAAGCTGTGCTGTATCACCTTGCAAACGCATGAGATTATACAAGTCTTTTGCATTTTCAAGAGCTTTTTTTAGCTCTATAATCTGTTTTCTATCTGATATCTGAGTGATCTGTTGTTGAAATAATTCTGCATTCTCCGTATCGAATTGAAACAATACATCTTTTATATTTTCTATCTCTTCGTGAATTTCGGATTGGCTTTTAAATAAATTGGAATAACTTAAAATTTCGTCACCTAATTCACTTTGAAGCTCATCAAAATAGGCCTTATTAGTGGCATCAAACTCTGTACTAATGTCGGCAAAGTCGACAACATAGCCATAACGGAAATCTTTATAGGTACGATTAACACGGGTGAGTGCTTGTAGTAAGTTATGCTTTTTAATTACTCGACCAAGGTAAAGCTTTTTAAGACGTTTTGCATCAAAGCCGGTAAGTAGCATGTTATAGACAAAAAGTAAGTCTATGCTGCCAGCTTTGTAATCTTCTACCCATTGCTTGCGCTCTTCTTTGCTACCGATATCATGCAGAATAAGCGCTGCTGATTTAACTTGATTAGCACGCACTAGATTTTCGTTATAACTTGCTCTGCTTTCTTGTACCGTCTCTGTTTGTGGATTATCAACCTGTTTTTGTGAGCTCTCTGGTAAAATGGGTTGGGTGGCATAGATAGCATTAAATTGCTTAAACAGTTCTTTTGCCTGGTCTGAACTGTCACAGATCACCATTCCACCTATAGTTGCATCATTAAATGTTCCTCTGCTTCTTTCAAAGTCTTGTACTATATACTTGAGCATCGGCTCTACAAACTTCGCATGAGCATAGACTTCTTTCCTATCAATGCTTCCCTGCTGCAACTTGAGTTCTTTTAAGGCTTGCTGCATTTCTAAAACATAGTTACTTGCGATCTCTTCTCGTATTAACCGTAACGTATAGCCATCGGCAATAGATGCATTGTAATAATACTTATGGATGTAATCACCAAAGACCTGTTTTGAACTAAAGGCTTTAACCTCTTTAGTAGGATCTTTTTCTTTTTTGTCTAATATAAGCGGAGTACCTGTTAATCCAATTTTAATGGCATTAGGATCTGATTGGGTTAAATTTGCTAAAAAACTGCCTTTTGGATTATAGCTACGATGTACTTCGTCTAGAAAGAATATACGCTGAATACTCACATCGTAATCGATGGTACGTATAACACTTGGATCATCTTCAAATTTTTGAATATTAACAACGGTTATCTCTGCTCTTCCTGAGTCATTATGAATAACTTTGGTCGCTTTAATACTTTTTGCAAATGCCTCTTTGGAACTTACACTATGCACCATTAAGCCACGACTGGTAAATTCTCGTTGTGCTTGTATTAGCAAATCAATTCTATCTACTATTAAATAAAACTTAGGAATTACACTTTGTTGTTGATAGTAATCCGTTAAAAATTTAACGTTATAATAGGCGAGTGCTGTTTTACCACTGCCTTGAGTATGCCAAATAATACCTTTTTTAATGCCTTCATTTAGCTTGTGCTCGATGGCTTTTGTTGCAAACAGTTGTGGATAACGCATTACGTGCTTTTGCAGGCCATCGGTTTCTTTTACGTAAGCAAGTGAGTAACGCAACATAAAAGAGAGACGTTCAGGATTTAGTAGTGATGAACAAATCCGGTTAGTCGGAGCATCTGGTGATTTGTTAGTAATAAATTCTGGATTATTTTTAATTACAGAATAGTTTGTGTCTTTTAGCACAAAGTTTTCAGTGTCATCAGACAAAGAGGAAAGTAGTTTAGTTAAATTAAGTGTGTCTTCTTCTCGAAAATAATTAAATATCGGGTTAGTGTAAGATGCACTCGCATAAAATGCCCCTTGTATAGGCTCAGGGTTACTATCGTCATACTCCATATTATTCGAGAATATCATCAGTTGAGTGATATTGACGAAACGTCTAAATTTAGGGTTCTGAAAACGTGTATTAATCCGATCGCGCTCAGCTAGTACACCGTCTTTATTATTAGGCTTTTTAACTTCAATGAATATCAGAGGCATTCCATTTATTAATAGAATGACATCAGGACGAAATTCGTTATCACCATTTTTGTAGGTTAACTCTGTCACCACATTAAGGCTATTGTTAGCAAAATTATCAAAGTCGATTAACTTAATACCTGAGCGGTTAGTTATTTTTTCATAAAAAGCTCGACCCAAGTCGTGATTATCTAAATCTTGTTTTAAATCAGCTAGGTACCGTTCGATGTCTGAAACATCTACATCCGGATTTATACGCTTTATTGATTCTTTAAATATGTCTGGAAAAATGTTGGTGTCAGTGCACCAAGTAGAATCTTTTAAAGATAGGTATTTATAACCTAAGCGAGTTAAATGGAGTATGGTTGGTATCTTTACTCTTGTATCTTCATTATGTTTAGTCATGACTTCCCTAGTTAATTTTTAAACAAAGCTGTTAGTTTTTATTTTGTTTTTTTGCTTCTATCCATGTTTCTATATCTTCACGCTTGAAACGCCATGAACCACCTACTTTAAAGCCTGGCAGTTTTCCTTCTCCAGCTAATCTATAAGCTGTTTTTTCATTAAGCTTTAAATATTCTGCAAGCTCTTGAATCGTTAGTATTTCGTCACTCATATCTTTATCTCTAACTGCGAACAAAGTTAGAATATGAGAAAATTGCGGAATGGTCAATGTAATTACCCATCAAGCTCAACTCGCAAATTGATAATAAACGGCATAAACTCCAGGCCATTAATGACCTGGCATATTTATTTTTAACCTCAAGGTATCCTTAGTTACCGTTCTCATACATAGTTAAGCTATTCACTAACTTCTATTCCTCCTCTTGTTTGGGTTTCTGCTGTACTTAATGCCAAATACATCGTCAAGGTTGTCAGCGGGATATCGGGACTTTCTTGCTAGTGTGCTTAAGTTAAAAAAGCAGTAACGATAATCTTGGTTGTAAGATTTTTTGCCGGAATTCAATGGAATAATATTTGCTGTTGGAAATTGACATAGCGATTTAGCTAGGGACTCATCTAGGTGTATAGCGTAAGCCCATTTTGCTGTTATTTTCTTTTTGAAAAACTCTTTTGCTTTTAATGATGAATGTTCAGTCGCATTTTTAGGTGCTCTAAAAAATAGTGCTATGCGATAAAACACTGAACCGTCGTCAGCCATGTCTTTAGCCCAAATCATATTCATAGCTTCAGGTATTGGCCCCTGTTCAATTGCATTACCAAAGTTCCTTTTCCAGTTATCAAGAAGCTGTTTAGCCAAGGAGTAAAACCATTGGTTTAATAGCTTATTACTGTCTTGATGGTAGGTTCTAGGTACTCGCAACTTAAACCTGAAGACGTAACAATTTGGAAAACGTTTCATGGAGTTTTCAAAACCGGCTGTTAACTTTTGTAACGAGGAAATAGAAAGTTCACCGGAGTCGATATTGACTTGGTATTTTTTGTAATATCCTTTTTCTAGACGTTTAGCTGCTGCTCTTTGTTTGCTGTTCATTGTGATTTCCTCGCTTGGACTTTGCTTTCTATCCAGGCATAAACCTCATTGGTTCGCCAGGCGATGCGTCTGGTGCCAAATGAGATGCTTTGGGGAAACTCTCGTCGATTCATAAGCTTATATAGGTTGGTTCGTTTTAATCCTGTTAGATGAAGAACCATGGGTAGTCTGATAAATTCACTGTTCATTCTTTTGCTCCTATTAATTTGTAGCTTGGTTGCTACTAGTCAATAAAATAGAATTGCGAGTATTTTTTGTTCGTAGAGTTCCACAGGATATGTGTTACTTAACAGAATAACGCCAGGAGTAAATCTGGCGTTATCAAGCTTACCAAAGTTGTTGGCTGTTATGCCTGTAATCTCCCCAGTCATTATCTAGGAATGGTTTGGTATGTTGAGTTTGAAGGATAAATGGTTCAAGAGAATCTTTACCGAAATGCCAGTGCGTTGGACTATAACCATACCTGGTTCTAAACAGGGGTGGTTCATCATTGGGTTTATCTATAGAGAGCTGAGCTATTTCACAAAGTATATTGAAACCCTGTTGATGAGCATCTAAGCCAGCATCAGAAGGGAAAATTCCATAATTTTTATCTTTTCCTTTCAAACTAAAATATACCGTGGATTCTGTATCTAATTTTTCTTTACGACCAGAAAATATCCGTGAGGGGATATTAAAAAGTTCTAGAAGAAACGGTTTTTTGTCACCTTGTAGGATGTCATGTTTTTCTGCGTCGGATATTGGTATTAAAAAGCATCCTTCATGGTGTGTTGAAAAGTCTTTCCGATAAGTTTTCGATATCAAGCCTATTGAGTTATCAGAGCCAGTCTTTCGGTGTTTGACGCTGCCTTGAGCGATATGGAATAAGTTGTCTAGTTCCGACTCACTGCATTCACCACTATCATCTGGAATAGATAGATGAAACATAAGTAAACCAATGCCATGTGTAGTGTTAAGCCATCTGCAATACATGTCATAAATTAACCCTAATGAACGAGTTGTATGGTTTGCTCCACCCTGAATTAAGCTAAATTCTTTATACTTATCTCTCTTTATTAATTCATCTTTATTACCGCTATATTTATCTGTAAAAATCATAACTCCACCTCCACATCGTATCCTGATAAAGCATTGTCATCA
>Ga0105356_10004180_pt1 | contig 13977 bp, 11 predicted proteins | sample GOMGulsemesocosm_3_FD_83502 | JGI IMG/M metagenome (GOLD analysis project Ga0105356, IMG submission 83502) | Methane-oxidizing microbial communities from mesocosms in the Gulf of Mexico - GOM9D Gulf of Mexico | ecosystem: Environmental > Aquatic > Marine > Cold seeps | place: Gulf of Mexico...
AAAGATTTACTCGATTGTAAGCTTAGCGGTATTAATATCATTGACGCTATTAATTTTTGCGAGCGCGAAACGGGTAAAATCGAGTTGGATTTGTTACACCCCAGTTGGATGCTGTTTTCTGACGGATTTCGCTATAGTCAATACCGCGACTGGGCCAAACGGGTGTTCGATGTATTGATTAGCCTGGTATTAATACTGTTGGTATGGCCGGTCATGCTGCTAACTATGTTGGTGATTTTTTTGGAGTCTGGCAGCCCGATTATTTACCGCCAAACCCGTGTAGGCCTCAATGGCGCGAACTTTGAGTTGCTGAAATTTCGCAGTATGGTTAAAAATGCGGAAAAAGACGGCGAAGCCGTGTGGGCCCAGGCTAACGACAGTCGAATTACCAAGGTAGGGCAGTTTACTCGCAATACCCGGTTGGACGAACTGCCCCAGTTGTGGAATGTGCTTAAGGGCGAAATGAGTTTTGTGGGGCCACGGCCGGAACGGCCCGAATTTGTCGGCGAGTTGGCAAAAAATATTCCCTTTTATGACGAGCGTCACAGAGTTAAGCCGGGTTTAATGGGTTGGGCGCAGTTAAACTACCCTTACGGCGCCACCGAAGAAGATGCCGCGCAAAAACTTAGATATGATCTATACTACACCAAAAATCACAGCCTGCTATTGGATTCACTGACGGTTCTACAAACAGTGGAGATCATATTGTTGGGGAAAGGTGTGCGCTAAGCAACAAACTTTGCTCGGTGTATGGTGTGAATATTGACGGTCGCAAGACAGCACTAGTGGTGTTTGAGCCAATATTAAAAAGAACTATAAGAGAAATTACTATGAGAATATTCGCAAGTATAGGCCGCGCATGGTCAAAGCCTGCCACACAGGGTTTGCTAACAATATTGGCTTCGGTGCTGCTAAGCGCCTGCACCACCACCGGACTTTCGACAATGGACCCGGTAGAGGTACCTGCCTATACCGAAGAAGAATACAAAATTGGTGTGGGTGATAGCATTTCGATTAATGTGTGGGGCAACGACAAGCTGAGTATTCAGGTGCCGGTGCGGCCCGACGGCAAAATATCCATGTCACTAATTGGTGATGTGCTGGCTGCCGATAGCACGGCCGAAGCACTGGCCGAAACAATTAACGGCCGCTTGCTGGAATTTATTAAAAACCCCCAGGTAACGGTGATTATCAGCAACCCCAGCAGCGCAGATTTTCAGGCACGGGTGCGTGTAACAGGGGCCGTAAACAGCCCGCAGTCGGTACCCTTTCGCAAGGGTATTACCGTGCTCGATTTGGTGTTAATGGCAGGCGGCGTTAATCAGTTTGCTGTTGCCGACGAAGCCAAGCTGTATCGCAGAGTGTCTGGCGAAATTAAAGTATATAAAATTAACCTAGACGATATTCTTAAATACGGCAGGTTAGACACCAATTATATGTTAATGCCCTCAGACATCATTACTGTGCCCGAGCGCTCTTTCTGAGCCTACTGGGAGAGTACAAATATGCCATTGGGGCTGGCTACTCTTTAGTAGGCTTGCCACAATATCAATTATGCCTTTAGCCTTACGATGTGATGCTATCGCACAAACACAGAATATATTGAATTTATGGATGCGTCACAGCTAATTGAAATAATTCGCGCAGTATTTAGAGAGCTTATAGCACTGAAAGCCTGGGTGTTGGCCGTATTCATATTGGTCGCGTTTTCTATATTAACAGCGGGCAAATTTTGGGAAGAAAAGTATGAAACTAGCACCACGTTATATGCCGATGTAACCAATATTATTACCCCGTTGTTAAAGGGGCGGGCAGAAGTAACCGGCATAGACCGCTCTAGGCAGGCAAGGGAGCTTATCTATACCCGCCGTGTTATGAAAAAAGTAGCGGAGCAGCACGGCCTGCTAAATATTGACGACGAAGTGGGAGAGCAGGAAGCGGCTATAAACAGCTTGCGTAAAGACATAAAGATAAGTAACCAGGGTAAAAACTTCTTCAACGTGACCTATTCAAGCGGTAATCAAACTACGTCATTCAAAGTGCTTAATGCAGTGGTTGATGCCTTTATTACTGATACATCCGAACGAAAGCGGCAGGAGAGCCGAAGTGCATTTGAGTTTATCGATCAGCAAGTGAGCACCTACAAGCGCCAGTTGGTAGCGGCAGAGGAAAAGCTTAAAAGCTTTAAATCGTCCAACATGGACGGTACCGAGGCGGCAGTAACCAGCCGCATAGAGTCGCTGCGTTTACAAATAGAAGAAATGAAGCTGACCATCGACGAGAGTGACGCGCAAGTGGGTTCGCTAAAAGATCAATTAACCAATGAAGAGCAGTACCAGTCGGTGAGAGGCGAATTAGACGTAGAAACGGGGCGTTTGCGGGCGCTCAATAGGCATTTGGATACCCTGCGTTTAAGTTACAAAGAGAGTTATCCCGATATAGTCGAGATAAAAGATCAAATTGCCGCGTTAGATTTATCGATAACAGCCACCCGGGAACAGGGCAATATTAAAAGCTATTCATCCAGTGAGAATTTGGAGAACCCGCTATACGAAGAGCTTCGTAAAAATCTATCCGGGGCTGAATTAAACCTGCGTAGTCAAAAAAAACGCTTGCAGTCGATGGGGAAATTGCTAAAACAAGAATATGCCCGAGCAGAGCGTGTAGCTGCCAGAGAGGCAGATTTATCTGAATTAGTTAGAGACAACAAGGTTACCCGCGATGTGTATGAAGAAATGCTGGGCCGCAAAGAAAAGGCACGGCTATCGATGACCTTGGATATAGAAGGCCAAGGCGTTAGTTATAAAATTCAAGAGCCTGCGGTATTCCCCCTGCAGCCTGCAGGTTTGCGGTTTGAGCATTTTGCGGTGGCCGGGCCTGTATTAGGTTTGTTGATAGCTTTTGGTCTTATAGTGATTTATGTGTTGTTAGACCCCCGCGTGCGATCGCCCTCTTCGCTGGTGCAAAGATTGCCGCCCGATATCGAGTTGTTAGTTGTTGTGCCCCATATCAACTCCCCACTGACTAAGCGGGTTATGCGGTTGGATATAGCGCTTCTCGGTTTTGTTTTCATCGTCGCGATTACTGTTTATGGTGCTGCTGTAGTGGCTGTTTTAAGAGGATTAATCTAATGGCTATTGAGGTGCCAACAATCGTGCCGGCTGTAGGCGACGCACCAGAACTAAAAACCCATATTGGCGACATGGCCGAGTTTTCGCTGAAAACCCAGGACGAGTTGGCGGCGCAAAAAATCATATACCCCGGCATGCGTCAGCGAGAGGTATTAACCGCCTTTCGCGACCTGCGAACCAAGTTGCTTGCCAAGGCAGGCAAGGACAATTTTTCGCTACTGGTAAGTACTGTAAGTCACGGGCATGGCTCTAGTTTTGTCTCGGTAAATATGGCCGCTTCTATCGCTATAGATGAACGTAAAACCGCCGTATACGTTGATTGCAATATTGAAGACTCGTACGCCAATGAATTACTGCACGAGGCACCCGAGCACGGTTTGATGGAGTATTTAGAAAACCCCAGTCTGGATATAAAAGACGTTATTTATTCTTCGGGTATTCCCCGGCTTCGGGTTGTGCCTGCGGGAGTGAGTAACGAACGCTCGGTGGAGGCCCTAGCTTCGCCCCGTATGGCTGATTTTATAAGAGATTTAAAATTTCGTTATCCCGACCGCTTTGTAATTCTCGATGTGCCGCCAGTTAGTGAATCATCGGTGGCTAGGATATTGGCGCCAATGGTCGATATGGCGGTATTGGTAGTGCCCTTTGGCAAGGTAACAACCGAACAGATTTTGTCGGGAGTGGATGCGGTTGGCAAAGAGCGCTTTGCCGGTTTGGTGTTTAACAACGAGTAAATAATAGTCACAACAACATGCAGTGACATGAAGCAACGTGAAATAACAGATAGACCCACAGGGGTAGACTCGCAGGGTTGTGTGAAAACGGAGCGTGTGTTTGTTCCCAATAGGATTAATTATGAAAAAGCCAAATACCTTAGCCCCAGTTATTGTCTCGGCTATGATGATCGCGCTGCCAGTCCAGGCATTGGAGCGTTCGTTAAATCTAACGCTTGGTCTCGAGCACAGCGACAATGGTGAAAAAGCAGGATTTGACGAAATATCGGATACTGAGCAACAGGCGGGTTTGGATTTTTCCTTAATGCATGAAGGTAAAAAAATACAGGCAGAGCTAGACTACAACGTTACTAGAAATAGCTATGACAACAACACGCAAGACGATAATACTGACATTAATGGGCAGCTTAAGCTCACTTACGAGCCGGTAGAGGGTACAGCGTTCGTCCGTTTAGATAGCAGCACGCAGAATATAGTTAGCGACAAAACCGCAATTGATATTGCCGATAACCGCCAAAACCGTACCATTACTACACTATCGCCCGAATGGATTCTTCGCCCCTCACAGGGTGACGAGGTGAGTTTGGGGTTAACCTACAGTGACATTAAATACGAAGAGAGTGAGCAAGATTCTGATCGCAGCGGCGCCAGTATAAGATGGGCGCATTTACTTTCTAAGGTCGACAGTTTAAGCGGCCAGCTTAAGTACAGTGACGTACAATTTGATTCCACAGACCAAGACTACGAGTATTATCAAGGTTATTTCAATTATACGGCTGCCCTCTCAAAGATTAGTTACAGTATCGATGTTGGTTATAATGAGACCAAACGAGATAACGAAAATGGCCTTGGTAATGTTAGTGGAGGTTTTTTTGATGCAACGTTCAGCTACAGCGGCGCCTCATCTACTTGGATATTAGATGTTGGCCGGGAATTGACAGACACCTCACGAGGGAATAACAACACTGGCTTGGAGCAATTTTCAGATTTTCAAAATGCTAACAGCACTGTTGATATTTATGAGTTAACCACTGCGCGTGCCTCCTGGAGTATTAAAAGAATTTGTACTGCATGTACATTTCGCGCCTATCTTTCCTATGAAGAAGAGGACTACGAATTTCTCCCTAACGACAGTGAAGAGTTGAGCGCCAACGTAGGTTTTAGCTATGAATTAAATCGTTTTACTATCTTATCATTGAATACGACCTACAGTGATTTTAGCTTCGCGGGTGGGGGGGGGCGTAGTGACGATTATAACCGCGTTCAATCGCACATACAGTTGTCACGAAAGTTCGGCAGGGATTTGTCTGTTCAATTATATGCCAGAAATGAAAAGAGAGATTCGAAGGAAGCATTTGATGATTACGAAGAGTTTATAGGTGGTGTCTCGCTGCTGTACGCGCTTTTCTAATTCAGGCTAAATGTTTGGCTGCCACTATCTTTGCATTATGATTGCAATTGATGCGCACGGTTACCAAAGGAATAATCGCTACGCGCGCTTCTGATGACGGCGGCAAAGATCGATGTAGGTTTAAAAAAATTGGTAATGGAACTATGGTACAAAGTAGTAATAACGCACTAACGATCGACGTAGAAGACTACTTTCAAGTCGCTGCATTGTCGACAGTAATAAAGCCCCACCAATGGGAACAATACGATCAAGGGCGAGTAGTGCCCAATACCCAGCGAATAATGGATAGTGTTTTGGATGCCGGCCACGGGGCAACATTTTTTGTATTAGGTTGGATTGCCGAGCGCTACCCCCAGCTTGTTAAGCAGATTGATGAAGCTGGCTTTGAAGTGGCTTGTCATGGCTACAGTCATCAATTAATCTATAGCCAAACCCCTGAAATTTTCCGTGAAGAAACAATAAAAAGTAAGCGTATATTGGAGGACATAATAGGTAAATCGGTGAATGGCTACCGCGCAGCCAGTTATTCTATAACGCCAGAGTCCGAGTGGGCTTTAGACATACTCGTTGAAGCAGGTTTTACCTACGATTCGTCACTCTTCCCGGTTAAACACGACCGCTACGGTATGCCCGATGCCAACCCCGTTCCGCACAAACGAACTACGCCAAGCGGGCACGAATTAACTGAATTCAGTCTTAGTAGCCTTGCCCTTTACGGATATCGATTGCCTATTGCGGGCGGGGGTTATTTTCGACTTTTTCCCTATTGGTTTTTTCAATGGTGTGTCAAAAGGCATATACAAACCACCAACAAACCCTATGTGTTTTACCTGCACCCCTGGGAGGTGGACCCAGATCAACCTAAAGTAGAGGGTTTACCTTGGTTGTCAAAGTTTAGGCACTACAATAATTTGGGACATTGTAGCAGTCGGTTCGATCGACTTTTAAAAGCATTTAAGTTTGAGTCAATGAATAATGTTTTAGTGGCTCAGAATCTACTATGAAACCGGCCCTGAAATGAAAGTCCTTCATCTCATTGACAGTGCAGGGTTGTACGGTGCTGAAATGGTGCTACTTACACTAGCGTCATCTCAGATTGAGAGTGGTGTAAGCGTGGTGGTAGGAAGTATAGGGGTGCGAAACCTGGAGGAAAAGGCGGTTGTAGTAGCCTGTCAAGCAAAGTCGATACCCGTTAAACAATTTGAATTGCCAGGGCGTTTTTCGATCCCGGGTATTCGGCAGTTGACGAGATATATAAAGGAACATGGCGTCGATATTGTGCATAGCCATGGCTATAAGGCAGACATACTGCTAGGTTTTCTACCGGTATCTTGCCGTGGCGCGCCGATGGTAGCTACGGTACACGGCTATACCGGTGGTAGCCTGAAAATGCGGGCCTATGAAATAATCGATGTTGCCGCCCGGCGCTTTATGCAATCTGTAATCTATGTAAGCCACACAATGCCAGAAAACAAAAAGGTTCATGCTTGGCCAAACCCAAATACAGATGTAATAGTGAATGGTATACCAGTTGAGTCTGAGCAGACGCTCTCAATTGAAATGACCGAAGAACTTATTCAGTTTAAGGGTGACAGCTTTTTATTGTTATCAATAGGTAGGCTATCTACTGAGAAGAATTATCTGTTACTACTTGGCGCGCTAAGAAAACTCGTACAAAGAGGCCTCGATGTAAAGTTGGTGCTGGTGGGAGCTGGCGGCGAAAGTCATAGCTTGATGAAAGCTGTTGAGGATAAAAACCTGGAACAACAGGTGTTGTTCACGGGCTATCGAAAAGATGCAGTTGGCTTTATGGCAGTTGCTGATGCCTATGTAATTACTTCTCTGACTGAAGGATTGCCAATTACTTTATTAGAAGCAATGAGGGCAAAGCTCCCGGTAGTAAGTAGCGCCGTTGGAGGTATCCCTCGAGTGATCAAACATGATGAGCAGGGGCTTTTGTTCGAGTCGGAGAATGCTGATGAACTGATAAAATGCATTGAAATCTATATTGGTAATAATCAAAAGCGAACTGATTTGGCCGAAAGAGCATATAAGAGACTTTGTGCAAATTTTAGTGATACTAAAATGTGCAAGTCATATGGAGAAGTTTATGAAAAGGCGGTAATGTGGTGAGGGATGTAAAACCTTTGGTGACAGTAATCATCCCGGCTTACAATCGAGCAGGCTATTTAAATCAGGCTATTGATTCTGTTTTAAACCAAACTTACGAACAGGTTCGTCTGATTGTAGTCGATGATGGCTCGACCGATGGTAGCTATGAGTTAATACAGGCTTATGGAGATCGACTGACACTCTTAACCCATAGCGATCATGTCAATAAGGGGCAGTCTGCATCGATAAATCTTGGATTAAAACAAGCCTTTGGCCACTGTGAATTCATTGCTATATTGGATAGCGACGATTACTGGGAGCCAGAAAAAATAGTAAAACAACTGAAGCCTATGATGAGTGACTCCCAAATTGGCTTGGTATATAGCAATGGGTGGGGTGTGAATGCTACGGGAAATTTTCTTTATGATATATACGACGATAGTCACGTTGAATATAGCAGGCCAGAAAATGTATTGTTAGATTGCTATTTTTTTGTGCCAACTAACTCACTCGTTAGAGAGTGCGTGTTCCGGAAGGTGGGCTTGCAAGACGAAACACTTCGGTCTGCCCAAGATCACGATATGGCTATTAGAATAGCGGAAGAATGCGGGTTGGCTTATATTCCTGATCAGCTTTTTAGTTATAGACGGCACGAAAACACAATAAGCAATAAAAATGCACAGTTGCGATGGGATAATGGCTTCATAATTTTGAAAAAAGCGGCGATTCGCTACAAATATGACGCTGCTGTGCTCCGGAAGCGTTCTGCTGTGTTACATTTCAGATTATTTCAAATTTATAAAGGTAAGGGCGAATGGGGGAAGGCTGTATACCACATTGTCAATTCAGGTTGTAGAGACCCAGTGCGAGCTATGAAAGTACTGCTTCGCCGAGAACGAGTGAGTAGCCCGCATTAGGGTAAACATATACGACTAGATTAGCCTGTTATGCTGGCCGCTACATAAACCTGGCAGCGAGAAAAATGAAAAAGTTGGAGTGTAGGTAGTGGTATTTCTATTTTGGACCTGTGCCTTTTTATTGGCATACATTTACCTAGGTTACCCCCTGTGTATTTATTTGCTTAGCAAAGTGAAGGGAAATGATGTTGAAAAAAGCGCAAGCTACCAACCCAATGTAACGGTTATTATTCCGGCATATAATGAGGTTGACTATATCGGCGCTACTATTCAGAACAAGCTTGATCAATTGTATCCTATTGATAACTTAGAAATTATTGTTGTTTCCGACCAGTCAGACGATGGCACCGATGACATCGTAAAGTCTTACTTGGAACAAGGTGTGCAATTATTGCGACAAGAACCAAGGCAAGGTAAAACGGCGGGCCTTAACCGAGCCGTAATTGAAGCCACAGGCGACATAATCGTTTTTTCCGATGCCAACTCTATATACGCCGTAGATGCGCTAGCAAAATTGGTTGCCAATTTTTCCGATACTGCGGTAGGTTATGTCTCTGGGAAAATGATCTACGTAAACAAATCGGGGAGCCCGGTGGGTGATGGCTGCAGTGCCTATATGAAATACGAGAACTGGCTGCGAAAATATGAAACTAGAGTGGGAACTATAGTGGGTGTTGATGGCGGTGTAGATGCTGTCCGTAAAAACCTGTATATACCAATGAGTGCTGATCAGTTACCTGATTTTGTACTTCCACTGTCTATAGTAGAGCAAGGTTACCGAGTGGTGTACGAGGAGCAAGCCATACTGAAAGAAAATGCGCTAACAGAAGAGGGTTCAGAATTTCGTATGCGCGTTCGCGTTTCTCTTAGAGCATTATGGGCCCTTAAAGACAAGTCGCACCTCATGGCAATGAAGGGGAATCCGATATTTTCTTGGCAGTTGATATCGCATAAGCTACTAAGGTATTTGGCATTCCTGCCTCTTTTGATTTTATTCATTTGCAATGTTTTCCTTATAGGTGCCGGGGCGTTATATGCCCTTGCATTTATTTCGCAGTTAGTCGCGTATGGTTTAGCTTATTGGGGTTTCAAAAATAGTAGCCGGCCACTTAATCGGATGGTATACATCAGTTATTATTTTTCTCTTATTAATATGGCCTCTGCTTTCGCTGTGGTCAAATTTTTTAAAGGCGAAAAAATAATTATCTGGAAGCCTAGGGCGGGTTCTTGAATCATGAAAATACTTTATTTTCTTGATACATTTTCACATCCATGGGCTGGCACCGAAGGTCAAATTATAAGGCTGATAGAGGGCATGCAGGCAGCAGGGCACCATGTGGAGGTTGTGCTATTACGTAATTCTGAATATTTAAAAACTAATGTATTCCCCTGCCCCTATAAGTGTTTGGACATTTACTCGGTAAAGAACCCGCTCGCTTGGGTCAGACTTTTCAGTCTATCGAAGTATATAAGAAGTAATGAATTCAATGTGGTGCATACTTTCTTCAACGATTCTTCTTTTGTTGCGCCGTTTGTTTGCAAGTTGGCTTCTGTGCCAGTAATCGTTTCCAGGAGAGATATGGGGTTTTGGCATAACAAAGTAAAAATGATACTTCTCAAATTGCTACAGCCCATTATTACGGCCTACGCCGTGAACTCCAGCGCGGTTAAAGATGTCACGGTTGAAAAGGAAGGAGCCAAACCAGAAAAAGTGGCGGTGATTTATAATGGGCTCGAACTTGAGGCCCCGATTTCTATTGACAGGCCAGATCAAGAGGTCTTCAATATATGTTTGGTGGCCAATTATCGCCCGTTAAAACGGATATGTGACCTTATTGAGGCATTCGCGATATTGCGCCGCAGCCTTGATAGGCCAGCAAGATTATTTTTGGTCGGCGCGGGTATTGAAGAAGCGTTGGCCCCGCTTGCAATAAGGCTGGGCGTGGATAAAGATATCGACTTTGTCGGGCAGCATGACTCGCCGCAGGATATTATTGCAATGTGCGATGTGGCTGTTTTGTGTTCTGAATCAGAAGGGCTTTCAAATTCGCTAATTGAGTGTCACTTATTGGCAAAGCCGATAGTGTGTACGAGAGTTGGTGGTAATGAGGAAATAGTAGACGATGGAAAAACAGGCTTTCTAATAGATTTGTATGATTGTAATGCGCTTGCAGAGTGCTTGTTGAAGTTGGCATTGGACCCTGATTTGATGCGGCGTTTTGGTGTGGCGGGCAGAGAGTTAGTTTTGAGCCGATTTGAGGTCGCTACGATGCTGGAAAAATATCAAAAAGTGTATTTAAAGTTGGTTTTATCTTGAATAAGCAGTGGCTTATCAAGTCGTTTCTAAACTACGGTGGTGAACGCCTGTTAAAGGCCTTTTTCGGCTCGGTGCCGATTATATTGATGTACCACAGGTTCTCCGAATTGGAAACCCCCCGGACTGTTGACGTAGAGAGTTTTGAAAACCAGATTAAGTGGCTGAAAGGAAATTATAACGTTATTTGCCTTAGTGAACTTGTTGATTGCTTGGCTGAGAATCGAGCCGTGCCAACAAATTCGGTAGTGATTACAATCGACGATGGATACAGCGACTTCTACCAGTATGCTTACCCAATCCTTGAACGCTATTCAGTTCCGGCTACATTCTACGTGACCTCGGGTTTTATTGATGGTGTATTATGGCTGTGGCCTGACAAGGTGCGTTATATATTGGAATCTACGGGGAATCGACATCTGGACCTAACATCGATTAGCAGTGTTGGTAGAGGCTTTGATATAGAGCGATTAGGTGTTGAAGCTGTTTGGCAAGAACTAGTTGATTTGATGACCCCTTTGGAACCACGGGAAAAGCAGAAAGTTTTGACATATCTTGAGGGGGTGGCAAATGTACATGTGAGCGAGAAGCCTGCCGATGAATATGCTGCTGTTAGTTGGGATGACATACGGACGATGGACCCTAGCTTGATTACAATTGGTGGGCATACGCGCAGCCACCCAATACTATCTACATGTGATGAGTGCGAATTGAATTGGGAGATAGAGGGGTGTAAGTTAGATATTGAAGAACAGTTGCAGCGGCCTGTCGAACATTTTTGTTACCCTAATGGGCAGCTTTGTGATTATGATGGCCGCGTAATAAGTACGCTCTATAAAGTAGGGTTTCGAAGTGCTACCGTGACACATTTTGAAGAAGATCCTTTTGCGGATCAATACCAAATGAGGCGCTACAATGCACCTGTTAACTTACTGAATTTCCGGAAGGTTGTTAGTAAAGCTAGGCACTTATCAGGTTTGGTTGGTAGATAGTGGGCAGTGCTGCTACAGTTGTAGGCTAGAGAAAGGTTAATCTTGAAGCTTAATTTTGATCATCGAAGCGCAGGTTTTGGCTCTTAACTTCCAGATGTTTAACTGCGGGAGTAGCCCGATACATTGTATTGAATGAGTTGGTCAATACGCGCGTATACATTGTTAGCCTTCCCGGGCCCGTATAATAACCACGACACTCATTTTTGAATCTAAGGGGGTGAACGATGAAGCGCCGCTTACCCCATCAAAGGAAGGGTAAGTAATGGCCTATACACAGCTCACCTATGAAAATAGAGTAACGCTCCCGGCATTTGAGTTGCATGGCCTGCTTGTTCGCGCAATAGGAGCCTTACTTGCCTGCCATCCACCAATAGCGCGCCGGGAGTTGGAGTATGATAGTTGCAATGTTGCCACTGGCGCCTGTGGGCACTCTAATGCACAAGTGAATCTCAAGCAACGGCAGGGCCCCTGGGCGACATGATAGGTAGCTCGTCCGGTATTTTTTTACCCTAGCGCAACAAGGCCTAGCTGCGAAGCAAGTATAATATCGTTTTCTCGTCAATGTGATTTGGACCAAGCAATGGCGGCTTTTGTAGGTAATGAGGCCGCAAGATGTGGCTATTCACAACGTCACAACTCAAATGGGGCGATATTTCCCATTTTTATTCAGTTGACCTCAAGGATGAAAACATGCAGCGTAAGCTTCGCTATAAATTGAGAGGTTTTTAGGATTGGATATTGCAAGTGAAGCGAAACTGTTGGTGCCTTCTATGACTGTAAACGTGCAACCTTTTAGGGCTGTTGGTAGCGCCACCTTCTTTTTCTACACACTGTTCATAGTCGACTTTTTCCTACATTTGTCACAGCGAGTGCCTGGTATTGACGTAATTCGACCAACTCTTTTATTAGTTGTTGTTATCGCGGCCTTACTTTATTCGCAGCGTATTACTTTAAGTCAGCGTGGATCAAACTCGATATCAGATGCAATGAAAGTACTGATTTTCTATATGATATTAACAATCCCCTTTGTTACGTTCCCCGGTAGTGTTATAAAAGAAAATCTATCTGACTTCGCTAAAGCAGTCGTGTTTTTTTATTTTACGGCGATGACGGTTGATACGCCGAGTAGATTGAAAAAATTTCTTCTAGTTTTTGTCAGCTGTCAATTGTTTCGCGTATTGGAGCCTTTGTACCTAAATATAACATCAGGCTATTGGGGGGGGGCTACCTACATAGGCAGCGGTGATTTTGCTAACCGATTAGCTGGCGCGCCTAATGATGTAATAAACCCAAATGAACTAGGGTTTGTAATAGTTACCCTGTTTCCTTTTTTACATTACTTGCTATTACCGCGCGGTTGGATAAGTAAAATCCTATACGTTATTTTAACCGCTGCATTGTTTTATGCGCTCATATTAACAATGTCACGAGGAGCGTTGTTAGCTTTAATGGTAGTGGCCTTTATGGTATTCAAAGAATCGAAGCAAAAGCTTCCGCTAATGATTTTTGCTGTTGTGGTTGTTGTGTCAGCTTGGACAGTGATGAATGACACCCAAAAAGACCGGTACTTATCGCTAATTAGTAGTGAAGCGAATGCAAGTGCGACTGTAGATGGGAGGTTCAGGGGAATGGTTGAGGAATTCGAGTTGGGTATGCGTCGACCGGTTTTTGGGCATGGGCTTGGGACAACCCCTGAGGCGAAGTATAATTTTACTGGGTATCGGCAGGCAAGTCACAATCTCTACGCAGAGCTTATTATTGAGATTGGGTTGATTGGGATGTATTTGTTTCTAAGGGTGCTTTATCGTATTTACAAAAGCATAACTAAGCTAAGAGCTATAGTGCAAGAGGGCCATATCGAATCACAGCGTATATTGAAGGTGGTGCTGTGTGTGTTTTTCATGTATGTTATTTATAGTACTAATTACTGGGGTCTAAACCAAAGCTATTGGTATTTACTTGCGGGTTTAACGGTGGCGCTATTGCAAATAATTGGTAATAACCCTAGCTTTGATATTTATGGGCAGGAAAATATGACAGATCACCCGCTGGCAGGCAGGCGGTAAAGTCATAGCCAGGCCGTCCCTTTAAAATTTCGCGTAATTAGCTACCCTTTCCCCATGCAGGTTGGTGACGGAACATGATGTGTGTAGGGGCTGTAGGCGACTGCCGGGCGGCCGATAAGGATATCGAAAACAAAGATGCGGTCTATAGTGGACCCCAATAGCAAGACAGTTCTTTACCCATTTTAAGATAGAGCCCCAGAGGCCAGTATTGGCGCTGCTTCTACAGATCTAAGCTCTGCTGTATCTCGATAAACTTCCACCGGAAACTGGCCATCGAACGTTTGATGTGGGCGCTCGTTG
>Ga0105356_10004181_pt1 | contig 13966 bp, 13 predicted proteins | sample GOMGulsemesocosm_3_FD_83502 | JGI IMG/M metagenome (GOLD analysis project Ga0105356, IMG submission 83502) | Methane-oxidizing microbial communities from mesocosms in the Gulf of Mexico - GOM9D Gulf of Mexico | ecosystem: Environmental > Aquatic > Marine > Cold seeps | place: Gulf of Mexico...
CATTTATCCTCGTTACAAAATAGGTCACTTCATTAATGCAATTGGTATAAAAAGCCGCTAATTTTTCAATTAGCGGCTTTTTCTCTCTCAGCTTAAAAAATATCGCCGTCGAATAAACTATCGACGTTGGATTTAGTATCTTGGTACGTTGGCTCTGGCGGCTCAGCATATTTTACTGGCTGTGTGCCAGTCGCAAAATATTCGAAGCGTGAGGTATGATCGAATTTAGTGGTGAGCAACCCAGTCGCACGGTCAATGCGTACGGTAGTAATTCCTTCTGGTACTTCTATCGCCTGATCTGGATAACCCTGTAGTGCAATCTCCATATAGCTTACCCATGCCGGAAGTGCAGTCTTAGCACCAGCTTCCTTACCCCAGGTTTGAGTGTGACCCTTGCCAAAATTACGGTTCTTGGTTGTTTTTCCTAACGCGCGACCTGGGTTGTCAAAACCGACCCAGGTCGTCGCAATCAGATTTGGCGTGATACCCGAAAACCAGGTATCTTTAGAATTATTGGTAGTGCCGGTCTTGCCGCCTATATTACGGCGTTTAATGGTTTGGGCGACGCGCCACGCAGTACCAGCCCAACCTGTTTTCTTTGACCAGTTACCACCGCCAGTGATTGCACTGCGCATCATTTCGGAGACCAAGAACGCGTTTTGCTTAGATATAACCCGAGGCGCTAAACGCTCCTTTGGCAGATAACACTGGCTACTTAAATCCAGTGCCATGATATCGCTGGTATCATCTAATGATTGCTCGCACACTGCACAGGAAACTTTAGGCTCGCTCTGATAGACCGTATTACCATGTTGATTAGTGATAGTGTCAATAAAATATGATTCTACTTTATAGCCACCATTGGCAATGGTGGCATATCCAGTGACGGCACTTAGAGGAGTCACTGAGGCAGAGCCTAAAGCTAGGGACTCGCCATAAGGCAGATCGGCCTTATCGAAACCAAAGCGCGTGAGATGGTCGATAGTGCTACGGATCCCCAGCTGCTGAATCAACTTGACTGACATGACGTTCTTCGACTGTGCTAAACCAAGTCTTAAGCGCGTAAGTCCATTGTATATTGGTGGTGAATTCTTAGGGCGCCACGCCGCACCTTGAGATTTATCCCATTGGGTGATTGGGACATCGTTAATGATGCTGGCTAAGGTAAAATTGTTTTTCATCGCATTTGAATAGACAAATGGTTTAATGTTAGAGCCTATTTGTCGTTTTGCCTGAGTAACCCGATTAAATTGGCTCTTAGCAAAGTTATAGCCACCGACAATGGACTTTATAGCGCCATCGTTAGGGTCTAATGCGACGAAAGCACTGCTCACTTGCGGGATCTGAGTCAACCACCACTGTTTTTCTTTTTGCTCGACCCGGATAAGGTGCCCTGGCTGTACAATCTCATTGGCTAATGACGGCGCCTTGCCTTGGTGATCGTCATCGATGAAGGCACGAGCCCATTTCATATTATTCCATTTGACAATAACAGTCTCCCCTGAGCCTAACAGAGCACTAAAGCTTTGTTCGGCGACTTGGGTGACTACGGCCGGCAACAGGGTCTTAAAATCACTAATCTCACTTAACTTGGTATTAATTTCCTGTTCTGTCCACGGTTGCGTCGGTGTATCGTCGATTTGACCTTCATCGGTGTCCGTATTCATAGGCGCTTGGTTTTGCCATAACACCGATTCAGGACCTCGATACCCATGTCGTTGGTCATAGCTATGAATGTTTTTCGCAATCGCCAGTTGAGCTGCACGCTGCAGATCAGAAGGTACCGTGGTGTACACGTTAAACCCTTGAGAGTAGGCCGCGTTACGACCAAATTCTTTGACCATATACGCGCGAACCATTTCACCGAGATACGGCGCATATAATTCGATTTGTGCGCCATGTCGCTTGCCGGTTGTTGGTGCCTCTTTAGCGAGTTGGTATTGCACTTGATCGATAAATTTAAGCTCAAGCATCCGTTGTAGCACCAAGTTGCGTCGGGCTCGTGATCGTTCTGGCGAACGTATTGGGTTTAGGGTCGAAGGTGCTTTGGGCAAACCCGCGATGACAGCGATTTGTGCAAGGTTTAACTCACTAACGTCTTTGCCATAGTAAACTTGCGCTGCGGCGCCAACGCCAAATGAACGGTGACCTAACGGAATTTTATTTAAGTACAATAATAGGATTTCATCCTTACTCAGCGCTTGTTCTATCTCCCAAGCCAAAAACACTTCCTTGATCTTGCGAATAAAAGTTTTCTCACGCGTTAGGAAATAGTTCCTAGCGACTTGCTGGGTAATAGTGCTGGCGCCTTGGCGCTTTTCTCCGGTCACAATAAGGTTTATGGCGGCGCGTATTATGCCAATCGGATCGATTCCAGGATGTTGATAGAAACGAGAATCTTCGATCGCTAAAAATGCTTGTCGCATTTGAAGCGGTATTTGCTCAATCGTTAGCGGAATACGGCGCTTTTCACCATATTGGGATATAAGTCTGCCATCAGAAGTGAATACTTTGAGTGGTGTCTGGAGCTTAATTTTCTTAAGGCTATTGACGTCTGGTAGGTCAGGAGATAGATAAAAATACAAACCGATTATTGTCAATAAACCAGCAAAACCTACGATTATTGAGGAAATAAATGTCCATTTTAAAAATTTCAAAGAGGTGCCTTAAAGTAAGTGTTTGCTGTGTCGAACAGAGTATAAATGTATATCCGTGCGATAAAAAGCGATTAGTTCACATAGTAATGTACACAACCTGAATGAGTTATTAATAAATAGTCAGCAATTTACGGTCAATTTACTGTCTATTTATTGAATATTGATTAAAATAACCGTAGCTTATTTAAACTCTATTAATTAGTACGGTGATTTCCTGATGTTTTCTCGTTTACTCAAGTCAAATAGTTCAAAGATGATTGGTATCGATATTGGTGCGAATAATGTTAAAGCCGTCCTATTACATAAATTATTTAATGGCTATAAGGTCGAAGCTATCGCAAAACTACCGTTACCGCGCGGTGCGGTGGTTGATAATGTTATTTTGGATGTTGAAGCGGTTGGTAGCGTGGTGACTAAGCTGAGAAAAAAATTCCCTAAAACAGTGACTAGTGTCGCTGCAGGGGTGTCAGGTTCAGGCGTTATCAGTAAAACTATTTACCTCAATTCCGTACAGAATGATGAAGAACTCGAATCGCAAATAGAGATTGAGGCAGAGAATTTAATCCCTTATCCGCTGGACGAAGTTAGTATCGATTTTGAAATATTAGGCTCGAACGCGAATAACCTCAACAAGATCGATGTACTGCTTATCGCGTCGCGTACTGAGTTGGTTCAAGCGCGCGTATTGGCTATTGAAGAGGCTGGCCTGCAAGCTAAAGTTGTAGATGTCGATGGTTATGCACTAGGACGGACGGTTGAATTGGTGGCTCATCAGCTTATCGAAGGCAACACCACTAAGCCAGTCGCCTTAATCGATATAGGTGCGACCACGTTAACGTTAGCAGTTATTGTCGACGGGGAAACTGTGTTTATTAAAGAGCAAGCATTTGGTGGTGAACAGTACACCCAGTCAATCGCATCCTATTATAATATGGAACGTTCCGAGGCTGAAGCAGCTAAAATTAATGATGAGTTGCCTAGAAATTATGTGTTTGAGGTGCTGGCACCGTTTCAGACATCGATGATTCAACAAATCCGTCGTACGTTACAAATGTATAGTACATCAAAAAATGGTAACGATATTAGTCAAATACTACTATCTGGCGGTTGTGCAGCCATACCAAGCATTGATAAAGTGCTATCTGAAGAGCTTAATATTCCGACGAGCCTTGCCAAACCCTTTATTGAGAGCGAAGTTCAAAAAGATATTAATTTTGATGCATTAAACAAGGAGGCTTCAATGTATATGGTCGCAAGTGGATTAGCACTGAGGAGCTTTACTTAATGGCGACAATAAACCTGCTGCCCTGGCGAGAAGAGGCAAAACGCAAACGCCAGACACAATTTAACATGATGGCGGGTTGCGCGTTTCTTGTGGCGACGTTAATTATTATTTTGGTGGCTACCTTAATCGATAATTCAGTCGAACTGCAACTACAAAAAAATCAATATGTGCAAAGTGAAATTTCAATCGTTGACCAAAAAATCAAAGAGATTAAACAATTACGCCAAGCCAAAGATGATTTAAAGAAGCGAATGGATTTGATCGAGCGTTTGCAAAACACCCGTAACTTGTCGACTCGTTTACTCGATAGTATCGCGTCAGTTAATGCTCCTGGGGTCTATTTAAGCAGTGTAAAGCGTAACGGTAGCTCAATTTCTTTTAGTGGTTTAGCTGAGTCCAATAACCATTTAGCGAATATGCTAAGAAATATAGAAAACTCGCAGTGGTTGAAAAACCCGCTAGTACAGCATATTAATGCAAAGACAGATGAGATAAGACAGCTCAATAGTTTTTCATTACGGGTTGATATTAATACCGCTTCAAAACAGGGAGAATAGTAAAATGGCCTTTGATTTCTCAGAGATTAGAGATGCGGATTTAGATCTGGAGTCTTCAGGAACATGGCCGCTTAGCTTAAAGTTGATAGCGCTAGCTGTCGTATTTTTTTCCACGCTCGGGTTAGGGTATTACTTGATGGTTGGCGATCAACTAACCACGCTCGAGGCTGAGGAGAAAAAAGAAAAAAAATTACGTTATGAATATGAAAATAAATTTAGACTAGCCTACAATTTGAAGGCATACCAAGATCAGATGCTTCAAATGGAAGTACAACTTGCTCAGATGCTGAAAAAATTACCTGCCACCCATGAGACACCAGGGTTGCTTGATGATATTACTTTCATTGCGACGGCGGCCGGGCTAAAAATTAGTTCTATTCGCTGGGGTAATGAAGTGGAGAAAGAGTTTTACACGGAACTCCCCTTGTATATTGACGTTGATGGTTCCTATCATCAGTTTGGAAAGTTTGTCAGTGATGTTGCAAATCTACCGAGGATTGTTAGCTTGCACGAGTTTGATATCAATAAACGCGATGGTGAATTACTCGCTTTTAACTTAGTTGCAAAAACGTACCGTTATAAGGGGAAATGATGAGAACTGCATTTTTCTTAATCGCAACATTGTTATTATTGCAAGGTTGTGAAAGTGATATATCTGAGACCAAGCAGTTTGTAGCCAATGTTAAATTGAGTAAAGGTATTGCTATTGAACCGATGCCAAAACCAACGCCATTTAAACATTTTGAATATAGCGCTGGTTTTCTACGCAGTCCTTTTGTTGCCCCGCAACAGGAACTAACGTTAGATGTGATTAGCCAAAGCCGTGATTGTTTGCAACCTGAACTAGGCCGTGCGAAGTCATTGCTGGAGGCTTATGGCCTGGATAATTTAACGATGCGGGGTTCGCTCGGTGATAATGAAGGACTTTGGGCGCTGGTTCAAACACTAGATGGTGATGTGCATAAAGTGACTAAAGGCCATTACATTGGTTTGTTTCATGGCAAAATACTTCAGGTGACAGAGCAACAAATAGAAATTTTAGAGATTGTGCCGGATGGCTCAGGGTGCTGGGTAGAGAGAAACAACTCTATAGCGCTTAATAATGATATATAATTGATTGGTACGTTAGTTTTTGTGTGGAAATACTTACATGACGTAATTGAAATATTTTTATGCCAAGGAGAACGAAGTGGCAGTGAAAGCAATAATAAAACAGTGTATTGCGCTGATATTGATAATGCCATCGATGGTGTTAGCTTCAGAGTTGATTGATGTCAGATACAACGAATTATCGAATAAACAGATCCAGTTGGAGTTTGTTTTTTCGGATAATATTTTGGTAGCGAGTGATAAAATAGACTTAGAGTCATCCCAACTATTACTCGATTTTTCGATGGCCAATAGTGTGCTTAACTTAACTTCGTTACCTGAAAATGCAGTGGGGTTAAAATCTATATTGTCTCAAAATATTGGTGAAAATTTACGAGTCAGTATTGCACTCCTTGAGGCGACGGATTACCAGTCCGCCGCCAATGAAAATATCTACACTGTGACTCTAGGAGGGCCTGGGATCATTGGAACTAGTGAACAGGGTCCAATCAGTTCGATTGCATTAATTGATTTTAAACTCAATGATCAACAGGAAGGGGAGCTAAGAATAGCACTCACCAGTGGCAAGTTGACCGTTGACGTGGTTCCAAATGCCAATCGTTTAGAGTTGACAATAGCCAATGCATCGATCGCCGAAGAAGATCTATATACGATGGATGTTGTTGATTTTTCAACGCCCGTGCGAAGTTTCGAAACGTTTCGTGATCCAAACGGTGTCCGTGTAGTCGTCGAAATGATGAAAGCCTTTGAATATGACCATCAGCAACAAGGCGAAAACTTTGTACTTACAGTCAAAGCACCAAAGAAGAAAAATAACCGTCCTCAAATCAAAAAGAAGAAGGTCTTCACGGGAAAAAAGATATCGTTAAACTTTCAAAAAGTGGAAGTGCGTACCGCATTGCAAATCATCGCTGATTATAATAAATTTAATTTAGTGACCGGTGATAGTGTTGATGGCGAAATCACTCTGCGATTAGAAGATGTGCCATGGGATCAAGCGTTGGATATGATCTTGAAGTTAAAAGGCCTGGGAAAACGCATTGAAGGGAACATCTTACTGATCGCGCCTGCTGCCGAGCTATTACAGCGAGAAGCGTCAGAGCTTAAAGCAGATAAAGAAGTGGAAGAATTAGTCCCGCTTTACTCTGAATATATTCAAATTAACTATGCTAAGGCCTCTCAGTTGGCATCATTACTTGATTCTGGTGAGGCATCGTTATTATCGGAACGTGGCACTGTTGCGGTCGATGAGCGCACCAACACATTGCTCGTACAAGACACAGCGAAGAAGCTTGAGGATGTACGTCGTCTCATCGAAATACTCGATATTGCGGTGAAACAGGTTGTCATTGAAGCGCGTATCGTTACTGTTACTGATAATGTTAATGAAGAGTTTGGTATTCGCTGGGGGATCACCGACACACTGAGTAACGGAGCTTCAAGTGGTAGCCTTGAGGGAGCCAATTCGGCTTCTGTAGGGACTATCCCGAGCCTTAGTGACCGACTCAATGTAAACCTTCCCGTATCTGAATCGGCAGGTACAATCGCTTTTCAGGTCGCAAAATTAGCCAATGGTACTATTTTGGACTTAGAACTTTCCGCACTTGAACGCGAAAATAAAGGGGAAATTATTGCCCGTCCGAGTATTACCACGGCTAATCAAAAACCGGCATTTATTGAGCAGGGAACAGAGATACCCTATGTATCCGCATCATCGAGTGGAGCCACTACGGTAACCTTTAAACCGGCAGTTTTGTCATTACGCGTAACACCGCAAATCACTCCCGATAACCGTGTTATCTTGGATTTGCTAATTACTCAAGATACGCGGGGTGATACGGTGAAAACGGCCATCGGTGATGCGGTCGCAATTAACACCCAAAAAATTGGTACTCAGGTGTTGGTAGACAACGGGGAAACCATCGTTCTCGGCGGGATCTATCAACAACAATTGATTAACGCGGTCACTAAAGTACCTGTTCTTGGCGATATACCGCTATTAGGATGGATGTTTCGAACCCAAAAGGAGTTTACTGAACGTAGAGAACTACTTATTTTCGTGACTCCACGAATTATAAGTAGCAGTAAATAAATCATTCAAGTAGATATAATTCAGCAACTTATTCGATATAAGCCTGCATGTTAATTTACCTTGCTGGCTTTTCTTTACCAACAATGGAAAAACTTATCCTTTGAGCGCTTGCCTTTACTGCTTGGTTATTGAGATAATGCTTCGCTAAATTTACCTTGAAGTAGATTTCGTCGTTAATACCGTTGGTTAGAAACATCTAAATGGCTATTGTCATAGTGACTGCTAACTGCGGGATGAAAAGCCTCAACAAGGTCCGAGGGTAGGGCTCCTACCAAAGCTTGATTATATAGAACGTAGTGATAATGGCTGAAAAACGAAATATTTATATTGTAGGACCGATGGGTGCTGGTAAAAGCACGATTGGGCGACAGATTGCGCAACAATTACATTTGGAGTTCTTTGACTCCGACAGCGAGATAGAGCGCCGAACTGGTGCCGAGATTGCTTGGGTATTTGATGTTGAAGGTGAAGATGGTTTTAGAAAGCGAGAAGCATCTGTCATTGGCGATTTAACTGAAATGCAAGGCGTAGTATTGGCTACTGGCGGTGGTTCAATCATTTCCAAAGAGGTCCGTAATAAACTTTCTGCACGTGGCTTTGTTGTGTATTTAGAAACAACAATTGATAAGCAATTGGCCCGTACACAACGTGACAAGCGTCGTCCGTTGCTTCAAACAGATAAACCACGTGAAGTACTTGAGAATTTGGCTGGATTTCGCAACCCTCTCTATGAAGAGATTGCTGACCTTACGGTGCGTACAGATGACCAAAGTGCAAAGTTAGTGGCAAAAGAAATTATCGACAAATTAGGTTTTTAGCAGCATGAAACAGCTTCAGGTACAGCTCGGTGAGCGAAGTTATCCAATCTATATTGGACAACAGTTACTCAGCAATGGCTCGTTACTGACACAGCATATAGCCTCTGGCAAGGTGTTGATTGTCACTAACACGACAGTCGCAGAATTATACTTGAAGCAAGTCACCAGTTCGCTAGTAGGCGAAGGTAAGTTAGTAGAGAATGTTATTCTACCTGACGGTGAGCAGTTTAAAAATCTAGAAACTTTGAACCTAATCTTTAGTGCATTACTGGAAGGTAAGCACGGGCGTGATACCTGTATCATTGCTTTGGGTGGTGGTGTTGTCGGGGATATGGCGGGTTTTGCCGCAGCGTGCTATCAGCGCGGTGTTGATTTTGTTCAAATTCCAACGACCCTCCTATCGCAGGTTGACTCAAGTGTTGGTGGTAAGACGGCGGTTAATCACCCGTTAGGTAAAAACATGATTGGTGCATTCTATCAGCCTCAAGCCGTTTTTATTGATATTGATTGTTTAGGTACGTTAGCTGCCAATGAATTTGCGGCCGGGATGGCCGAAGTGATTAAATATGGAATTATTTGGGATCAATCATTCTTTGAATGGCTGGACGCTAACCATCAGTCTATCACATCACTCGACGCTAACGCGCTGATGACAATGATTGCTAGGTGTTGTGAAGTGAAGGCCGATGTTGTCGCTCAAGATGAGCGAGAGAATGGCGTACGGGCCCTTTTAAACCTAGGCCACACATTCGGTCACGCGATAGAGTCAGAGCAAGGTTACGGTAACTGGCTCCATGGTGAGGCTGTTGCCGCAGGCACAGTGATCGCGGCTAAAACGGCACAACGACTCGGACTCATTGATAACACTCAAGTTAGTGCGATTAGTGACATGTTTGTTAAATATAGTCTGCCAATCAATAAGCCTGAAGCGATGTCTTTTGCGGCATTTATGCACCATATGGCGGTGGATAAAAAAGTGTTAGCGGGTCAGCTACGCTTTGTCTTGCCTACCGATATTGGGCAAGCAAAACTTGTCTCAAATATTGATGAGAGTGTGTTAAAAGCCGCTATCACTTCCATATAGCAACACACACAAACCATTAGTTTAAATCAGTGAGCTAACTTCATGTCGGTAATGGACGTTCAAATAGAGCCGCAAATACAATTATTGTCGAGATTACAACTGACGATAGATTGTCAAAGCCGGCTATGTTTTTTGCACGGTGAGAGCGGGGTTGGTAAAAGCTATGTCGCCAATCTGCTATCTGGACAGACAAATCACTATTGTATTAGTTTTAGTTACCGAGAGAATACTAATGCTCATCATGTAAAGCAGCAGTTGATCTGTGAACTTGCAGGTGATGAATTTTCTGATTTAGAGCAACCATTATTGACCGCTGTCGAGCAGCGCATCACGCATTATAAACATTCAGTGACCATCATTATTGATAACGCTTCGGACTTACCCCAAGCCGATATTGCAATGTTATGGCATGCTGTGCATGATTATGCTAGGCAGAATCCCAGCGGTCCGCATTTTAGTGTGGTACTCGTAGGGGATACTCGCTGGGCAATGCCTCTATTTAAGGCCTTAGATAAGAAAGAACAGAGTCTAGTGGCGGAGTTCGAGCTCAAACCATTGACCAAGCCGCAGGCGAGAGAGTTTATGCTAGTCGTTCACTCTCAATGGTCCGATGGTAAGATTGACCAGTTCTTAAAGCGCTTTAAGCCGCAGCACCTACTGCCGAAGCAATTGATTTACGCCGCAGCAGAAACACGTGACCGTAAATCATATAGCAAGCTATTACTAGGCTTAGCTGTCGTGGTCTTTATGGTGATTATCGCGTTAGTGTTCGCTGCATACCTAGGTCAGCCTGAAAGAAAGCCAGTCGAGCAAAATTTGGAAAAACTCGATACGGTTGCTGTTGTTATTACCGAAGCTGAATCTGCGCCAGAGGGTACAGATGTAGAAAAGCCGATGGACAATATTTCGAAGAGCGAAGAGCGAATTAACGTGGCTGAACCGATATTAGATGTTGAAAAAGTCGAGCCGCCGCAACGTGACATTGAAGTCACGGCACCAGTGTTAACGACTAAACTAGTCGAGGCCGTTAAAGTCGAGCACGAAGTTGCCACTATCTCACCCCTGCCGTTTCATGACGAGAGTTTCTTGTTAAATGAACCGGCAAGTAGTTACGCATTAATGTTAGGCGGCTATAGTGAGCGACGTGTCTTGGAGCGAGTGCGTGAAAAGTTAACGAGTTTCTCAGATATTTACCAATATAAAACAATTCGTAACGGTAAATATTGGTATGTGTTACTCTATGGCAGCTTTGCAACTAGAGCCGCCGCCAATGACGCATTACTTGCATTGCCTGAGCATATTGTTGGTTTCTCCCCTTGGCCGAAGCCTTATACCTCAATTCACCAAGAAATAGCTGCGTTTGCATCTACCAATACAGATAATAAGTAATCATGATTAAGCAACGGGCATTTTTAAAATGGGCTGGCGGAAAATATAGCCTCATCGAAAACATCACGAAATTATTGCCACAAGGCAAACGCTTAGTCGAGCCTTTCGTGGGTGCCGGCTCTGTTTTCTTAAACAGCGATTATGACGAGTATCTGCTTAACGATGTTAATCAAGATCTTATTAATCTCTATCAGCTAATACAAACGAACCCTGCGGATTATATCAAAGAAAGCCAAAAGTTATTCACCAGTGAATACAACGATAAAGAGCGCTACTATGATATTCGTGCACAGTTTAATGCGACGAGCGATCCGTTTGAGCGATCCCTGTTCTTTTTGTACATGAATCGCCATGGTTACAATGGGTTGTGTCGATATAATCTCAAAGGCGGCTACAATGTCCCGTTTGGGCGTTATAAGAAACCTTACTTCCCCGAGAAAGAACTGTGGGCGTTTGCAGAAAAGGCACAAAAGGCGACGTTTACGTGTCAGTGCTTCCGAGAAACGTTCAAGCAAGCCTTATCGGGCGATGTGATTTATTGCGATCCGCCTTATGCACCACTATCACCTACTGCTAGCTTTACGAGTTATTCAGGTCAGGGTTTTAAGTTGAAGGATCAGCAGGACTTGTCAACATTAGCAGAGCAAAGCGTTGCGAACAATATCCCGGTAGTGATTAGTAATCATGACTTGGAGTTAACACGTGAGCTGTATAATAAGGCCTCGTTAGAGATCCTTCAGGTGAAAAGAACGATTAGCCAAAAGGCAGGAAAAAGATTGAAAGTTAACGAACTATTAGCTTTATATCAAGCTTAAGGCTCGTCGTTTGATGAAATCAATTCGAGTAAGTCAATAAAGTGAAACTGGGTTGATGAACTACCAGATAACCAATCATACCAGCTTAGAGAATTAACAACGAAGCGGCATGATGCGCTGCTGTTAGTTTCAACAGTTTGTTGGCAACTATCGATGAACGATCCACTTTCTAAATACGAAGTCGATGCTACGCTAGTAAGCAGCAGGACAGGCACGAGCGCCAGTAATCGTTTTGAGTGAAAATTCATAGTAACCTCTCCTTGTTAGAATCATGTAGCGCAATATTATACATTAACATTTTCATTTGGCTAGCAGTTGCTTACAAAATAAGCGTTGTTATTTCTGGTTACGTGCATTCCTTATACCAATTCCGTTCAATATGTGGTCCTGTTGTGCGCAGGGGAAATAAATTAATACACATGTTCATAGTTCCAGACTGAACATAAGCAACGACGTAATAGTTAATTTTAATTAGCACAAATGGTCAGATAATTATCGGAATTGGTATATCGTTCCTCCCGAACATCATTGTTTTATATCACTGCTACCGATGTCTTTATGGTATTGTGCGCATAATATAAAACTAAAGGTAATAATAGTATGAAGGCAGTAGTAAATTGGGTGAGCAATGAAACCTTTATCGGTGAATCTGGTTCTGGTCATAGCATCGTGATGGATGGTAATAGCCAAGATTCAAAAGCTCCTAGTCCAATGGAAATGGTGTTAATGTCGGTCGGTGGTTGTAGCTCAGTGGATGTCGTAAGTATCCTCAAGAAAGCACGACAAGACGTGCAAGCTGTTAAGGTCGAGTTGTCGTCCGAACGTCGAGATGAGGCGCCGCGCTATTTCACGAGTATCCACCTTCATTTTGTTGCAACGGGCAGGGCTATCAAAGAAAAGCATCTTGAGCGTGCCGTAGCGCTATCAGCTGAAAAGTATTGTTCAGTTGCCCTGATGCTAGAGCAAAGTGTCAAAATAACTCATAGTTTTGAAGTTGTCGAAGCAGAGTAGGGAGATAATGTGCATCATTTTATTATTGGTTTGGCTTTATGTTTATCGTTACTTGGTTGCAACGATGACAGGCCTCAGTCGCCGAGCGATAACTCACCAATGGGGGAAGTGATCACAAAAATTGATGCCTCCAACAGCGTGCCATTCACTGGGCGCGTTGTGTATCAGAATATAGAGGGTGGATTCTGGGGCATCATCACCGACGATGGCAAAAAACTCGATTGTGCGGTTCCTAAATTCGTACGCTTTGATAATCAAAAAGTCAGCGGCTCATATCGACTGACACCTAACATGACGTCCTTTAGAATGTGGGGCTCTATCGCAGACGTTACCGCGCTCAAGCCCATAGGGCCGATAATTAAGACTTCTAAAAATGAGTACTGATTACAGAATCCAGTATCAGCATTGAAATTGTGCGTTGTTGTTACTGTTTTCATGCTAATCACCGATCTCGTTTTCCCCTGCACTTTTTTACGCTCAAGGCTGTGTGATACCTATTACTTATACCAACCTAGCAAAGTATCTGATCATTTTAAACGGCCTAAATTAACGATGGCTGCGTTATTTCTTTTCTATGGAGAATAACTACATACGTAAAGAAATGTCTTGCCCTAGTCAATTTTTACTCGTGAAAAATTAGATCACTCACTTACCTAGATTGGTATTAATACGTGGTTTGTCGGTAGTAATACCAATTCCGATAATTATCTGACCACTTGTGCTAATGAAAATTAACTATTACATCGTTGCGCTCGATTGACTAATAGCAAGCTATTAGTCAATCGAGCGCCTCGCCTACAGGATGTAGGTGCTTATGTTCAGTCTAGAACTATGAACATGTGTATTAATTTATTTTCCCTGCGCACAACAAGATCACATATTTAACGGAATTGGTATATACCCGTACTACCTGGAAATGCGTGACTTGGGCAAGTCGAGAAGCGTGCCAAATGCTAGGCTTGAAATGATCGGTGTGGTCATTCCCCACCTTTATTTTATAACGACGCACGACAGCATGGATGCCGGAGCTAGAGCAACGCATTAGCTCATGGATGAGCGTAATTAGGGCAATGACAGGAGCTTATTGCCGAGGAGCAGTTGCCGGTTGGTCGCTTATCGCCTTGCCCTGCGGGCCTCTTTACCCAACG